>Ga0123342_1000816_pt1 | contig 50991 bp, 17 predicted proteins | sample Turbeawhitnodule_FD_89960 | JGI IMG/M metagenome (GOLD analysis project Ga0123342, IMG submission 89960) | Root nodule microbial communities of legume samples collected from Mexico - Turtle bean Mexico white nodule | ecosystem: Host-associated > Plants > Roots > Nodule | place: Mexico: Nepantla...
TCAAAAAGTTGAAAATAGGAAGAATCTTTTCCTATTATTAAAAAAAAAAAGAGAAATAGAAGAAGAAAAAAAAATAAAAAAAAAAAAAAGAAAAAATTTTTTTTTTTTTAAAAAAAAAAAAGAAAAAAAAAAAAATTTTAACCCTCATTAACAAAAAAAAAAAAAAAAAAAACCTTACTTCACCGCAAATGCTTTTTAAAGTGTAAGTGCATTGTTGGTTTTCAAATTGATTCAAAATATTAAAAAAATTTGCAATTCTCACTAAAAAGAAAATTATAAAATAAAAATCAGTTTTAAGCACAAAAATAATTAGTTGTTATAGTGACTAAATTAGAGACCATATTAGAGACTATTTTTTTTAAAAAAATTTTAAATTAGTTTCTATTATTGTTAAATGATTTTTAAATTGATATCTAATTAGCTACTAATATAAATTAATTTAGAAACTAAATTTTTTTTTAGTCTTTAAAATTGTCTATACTTTAATCACTATAGCAATAAAAAAAATTTAATCTCTAAAATGATCTTTACTTTAGTCACTATAACAACTAATTATTTTTTTTTTTAAAATTGATTTCTATTAAATATATTTTTTTAGTGTGCAAGTTTTTTTTTTAATTTTCTTTTTATTAATAGCAGCCTTTTGCTTCTTGTAGCTGAGTTTTGGATGTTTTTCTCTTCTGGGTCATGCAGAACATTGTTGACTATTCTATATAAGTGTCAAATTGGCTATCAAATTGTGCAAATATAATATTTTTTGTTATATCAACTTCAATTTGTTTAGTAGAAAATGAATCATATGAATCATTATTTGCCTGTAACATAATACTAGTGGTACTATTTCATTTTGCAGCTTAATCTTTCAAAATTATGCATAAAATAATTTTTTAGACCTGTTATCATTCCATGTTCAGCTTTTTAAAATTGAGTTATGTAATTTAATTATAAATATACTGCTAAATGACATATATTTAAAGTCTCCAATAATTATTTATATTAAAAATTTAATGCAATATCATTTGAATTGTTTTTGTGGGTACCTCTCTATGCCTTTTACATTATTAAAGCTTATTTAAAACTTTAATAAAATTTTGGCAACTTGCAGAATTATTTTAGATAGCAAAGCGTAAAAGTTGCATCTTTTTATCATAAAATATTTCCCACTAGACATGAGGGCTTTCAATGTTGTTTCTTCTTCTGAGTCATTATGTTTATTTATAGTAACCCTCAATAAAATATTCTCTTTTTTTCAATACCAATTCCTCAAAAAAAAGTTCTTATTTTAATAAAATAAAACTAGTTTCATCTACATAAAGAAAAATAAATTAACATCTTTAAATAGCATTATTCTCTTAATATTTTTTTCTTAAATAAAAATAGATAAAATGTTATTTTTAACCAATGATAAAGAGTATATTAGTGATAGTATTGTAAGATAAGTGGTCTTTATTTCATTCCATACTCCTAAATTAAAAATTAAATAAAAAAGGGATTCATGCTATTAAAACCATGTCATCATTTCATTACACTTTTAATAGCTCAACCACTGGAAGTTAATAAAATACTGCCATGCCACCACCATACAACTATCAAAATCAATGTATTCAAAATATTACACGTTAGGTCACTTTTCGCATTTTCAATGATAATATTAAATGAATTTAAACATGCTTTTAATAGTTATAAGATTATTTAATTATTGAATTTTGGCAAGTTTTATTCAAGGCATAAGTAATCATTTAGTATTAAAATTTTAAATTTTAGAAGCATAAAATACAATTAAAATTAAACTTCCATTGAAAAATATCTAAGCTTTTAAATAATTTGAAGAAGAAAATTCATCAAAACAAACAGAAAACAATTGGAATGCTTCAAAATTCTGAGATGCTTCCAAGAATCTTCTGCCCTTCTTCCGCGTTCTTTTTCAACCTACAGAGAGTGAACCCCAAGCGTGTGTGATTTGTTTATAGAGTTACCCATCTTAGGGGGTTCGAGATGAGGGCGATGTGGGACCTTGTATCATTTGAAGTGGTCAATAATTCAATTAGGATATTCATGGATAAACTCTTTGATCACTTTTTTTTTTCCTTCTCTCATCATAATGCATTATTCTAATACTGTGTGAATTGTGAGGGCTCCACAATGTAGAAAACAAACATGTGTTTGACAGTCAAATCTACCTCTTTTTCCTCCTCTTTTCTCCCCCTTAAATCCCCCCTTCCTCACACCTTCTTTGATTCATGCTTTCACACTCTATCACCAATCCCTTATATCCCCTCCACTAAGCACAACATAACTCGCCACTTCACCTGCAATTTTCCACTCCATATTCTCTACTGCTTGTAATTTTTCTGAATGATTGATCCATTTTGCATTCATGGATAGAGTCCTCAGTTTCTAGATATAACTTCCTTGGCCTACACATTCTCTTTCCGTAGTTTTTCTACAATCTTCTGCAATTTTTGAAGAACTTTAGTTTCTTGTTATTGGTTCTTCTCCACAAATGGAAGAGAGTACGAAGTGTGAACAAGTTGGTGTCATTGATGAGTTAATGCTAGGGGAGGAGCTAACAAAGAAGCTTTATAACCAACTATTCCCATCATCTTCTGTATCATCATCATCCACCTCATCTCGTGACACAAATGAAGTCTTAATTGAGAAAATAATTTCCACCATGGAGAAGGCAATTGCCATGGTGAATTGTATGGCTAATGTAGGAGAAAGTAAGGCAAAGAATGGCAGCGTGATGGATTCCCATTGCTCTTTTATAAATGGTAGCCCCAAAAGTGAGGTCATGGAGCCTGAGGTTGAGCACAAAGATGTCTCTAAGAAAAGGTAGTTCTTTTTACAAATCATTGTTTCTTTTGGAGATGGGGTGAAAAGGTTCATGGTCTGATTTCAATTTGGGGTTCTTTGAATTTGTGGAATGCAGAAAGACCATGCCAAGGCGGAGAGACCAAGTGAAGGTGTGCTTGGAAACAGCAGAAGGAACTAAGGAAGATGGCTATAGCTGGAGAAAATATGGGCAGAATGATATTCTTGGAGCCAAGTTTCCAAGGTAAAAATTCCTGTTTTTTTCTTCTGACATGCATAATTGAAGTGTTTTTTCACCATAAGGAAAACTTGCATAATTGTTTGAATATGACACAAGTTATAGAAATGTCACATGTTTAACCTTTTTAATAACTATTAGGTAGGTGCCTCTAACCAAAATAATAAGTAGGTAGTTGTGAAATGAATGTAGGTAAGAAAGTGTTTGAAAGGATATTTTTCCAAATAAGAAATATCATTGGCCAGTTAGCCAATGGAGTTTAAAGAGGAAATAAACAACCAAACAAAACTTTAGCACGCCTAGGCCCTTGTTCCCTCGTTAAAGCCACATAATGAATAGGACAAGTGCTTTTAAAAAGACAATAAAAACTTATCCAAAGGACAATATTAGCTAGATCGAATTCACTACAATAGCAGCTTTTTAATAAATGCAGTCCTATGGCCAAACCTCCAGCATGTGTGGTGCAAGATATTGGTGATCCAGTGATACATTACAAAAATCTGACAATCTTATCAACTTGCTGAGCTTCTAGTTTTATGATGGTCTGAAAGTTTTGGCAGGTCATGTTCTTTTTTATTAAGAATTAAAAACAGTACTCTTATTTAAACCGAATTCACAATTGTACAATAGGGGGCAGATAAAAAATATATGTACTCTTAAAAGCTACTACCAAAAAGACCACAAAAGCAATTCAATAGTGTTAGTTTTGATGTCACCTATATCATCAGCATACAAAAAAGTGCACTGTGTAATGCTAATTCCTCCATCATTTACCGAAGTATTTTACATTGAAGCAATCCTTGGTGATGTTTTTTTCTGACAAAACAGTGGTTTACATTGCAGGGCATATTACAGATGCACATATAGAAACATACAAGGATGTCTGGCCACTAAGCAAGTGCAAAAGTCAGATGAAGATCCAATGGTAAACGAGATAACATACATAGGGAGACACACATGCACCCAAGCAAGTCACTTGAGCAAGGCAGTGGTATCCCCATCAAAAACCAAGACGGTAATCGAAGAAAACCAGCACCAAACCAATCAAAAGAATCAACCGCAGCAAGAGAAAATAGAGCACCCCCCAGAGAAAATTTTCTCCTTTGGATCACAAGTTGAAGTTAAAGTAGAGGACTTGGACCACAAGCAGGGCATATTCCCATCATTTTGCTTCTCTTCTCCATCAATAGGGTCAGAAAACGAGGACAACAGCAACATATTCCCGTACTCCATGATTGAGAACAACTTAATGGAAAGCTTCTCTCCTGCATTCATATCTCCAACAACTTCAGAATCAGACATGTTCTGCCACTGGGAGAGCACTGGACTAGGCCAAAGTGTGCATAGCTCCACTTCAGATATCACTGATATAGTTTCCACACCAACTTCAGTCACCAATTCACCAATAATGGACTTTGATTTCTTGCTTGATAAGATCGATTTCGACATAGATTTCCCTATGGCAACCACAGAACTTTGCACGTGATCAATTGTCTCACAAGTTAACAGCATATATATGCGGATTAACAGTGAGCTTTGTAGATCCTGACAAGCATCATAACCGAGGGAAGGTAAGTCTTTAATAATCATACACCATATCCATAAAGAAGAGAGTAACACTCCCCTCTGATGCTAGTTAAGAAGAGTTTTCGTGTACCAATGTGAAAATAGTGTGCAGGTTGCAGCTATTGTCTTTTGTGGTTTCTCTCTTCACTTGTACTATAATCAAGTATCTTCTTCTGGCTCAACGGTGAAAATTTGTTAAATAAATGAATTTTGACATCCATACTTTTTGCTCTACAAAATTATTATCAACATTTTTCACAGGATCACAAGGAAAACTCATATGAAACAACAATTTTAAACTTATAATGTGACCAATGAACTATTTCACCTAAAAAAAGACAGAACTATGACCAATGGCCTAATATTTACTGACAGATTTTTAGATAGTTCCTAGATTTAGCGTCCTCTGAGGAAAAACAGCTGCTGCATATTCTTCCTTCATGAGGATTGGGACCACAACCATGATTCATCAAGTCATAACCCTCGTCTTATATAACTCTAAAAGGAATCATAAGCCCTCACAAGGAAGCTAATACAATAGGATAAATAGAATTTATATGCATCTGGACATAAAATCTTTATCTGCACATGATTTTGTCTCTTTCTGTGGAAATATGACTTGGAATGAAATAACTAGAGCAAATTTCTATTTATGCACATGTTAATTTAGAATAAGCATTAGTGGAAAATTGCACAATAGAAGATAACCTCTTTTTTCCTGAACTGTTTGGTCATTTTCAGAGATCAATCTAAAACTAATTATTAATGTTACATATATATCATTTGACATACATCTTAAACAAGTTTTGTATTGTTTAGTCAACTTAAAATCGGTTTACCGGGATGATGAAATTATTAAAAAATGATATTCAAATTTTGTCATAGATTTGTTGGGTAATTTTATTAAGCATATATCTAACAAAAACTCATATATAAAAGCATACGTACTCATGTTTATATTATATTATATATATTTGGTTATTTCTATTATTTATAACAATGTTTGGGTGATGTTACAATTATAAATCGAATACATTAAACATGATATTTGTATTTTTTTTTTTTTGTCATTGAGACTATTCAAGTATGAAATTAAGATTTTATATAACTATGAAATTTGTATTTTATCTCAAATTTGACTCAACATTTCCTAAAATAATCATCCTTAGAAAACATCTTGTTTCATTAATTCATGTATTTTTCTTTAGAATTAGGACATATTCAAATAATATACACACTTTTAATTGTCATCTTTATTTCAAACTCGTAATTGATATGAAATATTTTTAAGAGATAAAAATACTAAATAGAAAATATTTTTTTTTCATAAGTAAAGATTAATTTATCCAATTAAGAATACAAATTTGAAAAAATGGTAGAAAATAATTTCCTTAAACCAGTTTATATATAAATTAATTTTAGTTTATAAAATGTGAATTTATTTTTGTATTTTTATTACAGAATTTTATGTAGAAACTTTTGTAAATTAAAAGAAATCTAATAAAAATTATTATATCTCAATTAATTTTCAGAAAAAAATATAATAATTATTTGAAAAGTTATTTTCAAAAGAAAACCATACTTTTGTGTGTGGTGCCAAATTGTGATAACAAAAGTTATGGAGATCGTTTAAATTCTGAGGAATTAATTATTTTTATATGTTTATTTTTTATATATTAATATTTTTTTAAAAAATTATTTATTTGTTTTTTATTTATATTTATTTATATATATATATTTAATTATATGTATTATATAAATCAATTAAACTTGGAGTTTTGTTTTTTTTTTATGTAAAATGACTTTAAACAAAATAATAAGATTGTTTTTAAAAAAGACGTTAACATATTAAATAATGAAATTCAAGTTATTCGATTTTATGATGAATATTTTTTATATAATTATTTATTAATATTTTACTTTACTCAAAATTTGTGTTAATTTGTTGATATTTGAACAATTTATTTATTTACATATATTATTTATGTTTATATATTGTTTATATTAATTTTAATATGTTTATTTTATTTATTTATTTATATATACTGATGTTTATTTCTTATATATTAATAATTATTTTGTAATTTATTTATTTATTAATAATACTTCGTAAATAATTTATTGTACATTCTTTAAAAATTATGATAGAACTCATGTTAGGTTTTAGAATATCATTTATAATATATTATGTTTTAGAATGTGAAATTGAATGTAATATATAAAGAATGTTTTTTTTTAATATTATAATATTATAATTTAAGTATAAAATCTTAGAAAAATAACTGTGCGTTGCACGGGTCAAGATTCTTATACAAAACAAAGTGGAAATGAAAGCAAATGAGTTGTCTTCACATGCTACTTTGCTTTTCCTAAGATTAGGAGTTGTCTTTTCCACAAAGAGGTAAACTAACATATGTAACACGTAAAATAAATATTAATAATTAATATTTTTATTAATATAACATGCTAATTTTTTATAATTTTTATTTTAAATATAATATATGTATATATATTAAAATAACACTTAACTATATAAGTATTTTTAATTTTTCAATTAATTTATTTAGGTTTTTTATTATATAAATTAAAATATAATTATATTTATATATTACATTACTTATTATAATTAATAATAGAAACTTAATTTATAAGTATTTATTATTTAAATTACAATTTTGACATATTTATATATTTTTAAATAATATAATAAAAGAATATTTAAAAAAAAATAATAATTTAAAAGAAGACGGTCAAGTATACTGACTAACTAAAATATAAACCCACACCATAAAAGTAATAAGGTTGAGACTGTAGAATAAATATTAACATTTACAATTGAAAAGAAAATCTATTTTTTCTTTTGTTTAGAAGTTATCAAATTTGAATTTTTGTGTGGAGAGTTTTAAATTAGTTTAGAAAACAAACTTAATAGTGATATATTTAGTTACTTAAAAAATAGGTTAAAAATAAGTTTTCAGTAGAGTAAAAATAAAAATTATTTCAAAATTAAAAAAAATCAACTTTAACTTAAATATTCCATTTCGGAGGACAAAGAAATTTGTGTTATGGCTTGGGGTTTTTTTGGAGAACTTTATTTATATATATATATATATATATATATATATATATATTATATGGTCGATGACATGTCACAAAAAATGAGAACAATTATCAAGAATAATCCATCAACCATATCACGTATTGGAAATAAACATGAAAACTATTTAAGAAAAGAGATTGACATAATTAATATATATTTAGAAGATTTAAAGAAATGTATGCACTTAATAGTCTTCATTATTCTAAATATTGAGTACTGACTTCAGCGTTGAAGGGTATTTTGCAAGTACCTTTCATCCCTCTTGAGATCCAAGATCCAATACCTATCTTACATCCAAAAGTTCTAAACTTGCTAGAGCATAAGAGGGGAGACATTTTCAATCCATACAATAACAATTGTCATTCATCGTGGAATCGAGAAAGACACAAAAGAGACTTTATGGTAACAACGAGAAACATAACAAACGAATAGACAAATATGTCAGCAAAAGCCTGAATGATTGAGACAAAACAAATGACAATGTTGATTGAACTACAAAGAGAGTTGGTCGAGCTCAAAAAGAGCAAAATGTGGAGGAGATAGTGATACTCAAATGAAAGCACGAGAATAAAATTGGCACAACGAAGACATGTGTCCTAGAATCTTGAAAATGAGTCCAGTCGAGATGCATTCGCGAAGCAAGCACCACCGTACCCAATGTATTTCCCATTAGTCATGACCCAATCACTAGAAGCTGAAAGTCAAAAAGTTGAGTCTTGGCCTAGTATCTCAGCCCACACCTTGGGAATAGTGGGAGGAACCTCACGACACCCCTTTGTCGATAAAATCATGGACTAAAATTGCCCTCAAATTGGAAAGGACTGATGATAAACCAATATGATGGAAAGACAGACTTAGATGAACATGTTGATGTTTATGTAACACAAATGACTATATACAATGGACGACGTCCTCATGTGTCGAGTATTCCCTTTCTCATTAAAAGGTGGGACCCTCAATTGGTTTACCAGAATTTCAACCCTATCCAATAGACTATTTTGATATGCTCTTAGCCAAGTTTGAAACACAATCCACGACAAGCCGACCTCATCATCTAACTTCCATGGCACTCATAAATATTCAACAAGAAAAGGGGGAGTCATTACGCCTGTTTATGGAGAGGTTAGAAAAAGTAGCATTGAATTAAAAACCTCAACACTGAGGTAGCTTTGCACCATATGGTCACAAGCCTAAGGTGTAGTTAAAATAGTTTATAAGAGTAGAGATAGAGAGAATCACACAATATGTTTATAGTGGTTCACTCTTAATCAAGAGCTACATCCAGTCTTCAGTTAACCACTGGAAATTCACTATGTAATCAAACCTAGATTACAAAACACACACCAAGAGTGATGATCTTGAACCCTTCAAGAACACACACCACTCATTGGCAACACCATAATTTCCAGAAACACTTTTTCTAAAATTGCCTTACACAAGAACACACATAAATACAATGTTCAAGGAGAAGAAAATAAAATACACCAGGGTATTACAAAACTATAGTTCAAAAGTATACAAAACCCAATCCTATTTCACACACTTGAGATGATCCAAAGCTTTTGAATTTTTGAAAAACATTTTTAGTAATCTCTCTTTCTTAGAGTCATGAAAAGAATATCAAACAACCTTTATATAAACTCAATCAAGTGGTCAAAGTTGTTAGATAAAAAACCAAAAGTAGTTAGAATCATTTAAAACCAGTTCAAACCACTTTAACAAAAACTTGTTATGAAAACAAAGGTTGTTTTCCAAAACAATCGATTGAAATAATTTTCCTGTTAAGGTTTTCATAAAAAACAACTAGTTGTTTTATAGAAATAATGGGTTGTTTCTTTTTTACAACAAAGACAAAACAAAGCAAAGCTTTTCCAAATCATTTTAAAAACCACTAAGTGTTAAACAAAAGGTTGTTTCGACATTTCAACAGGTTGAAATTTCACAGCCTTTTAGAAAACCCATCTTTTCAAAAAGATAAAGATTCAAATGAGCTTGGATCATGTTAAGGAGTGAATTAACAAGTTAAAAACTACTAGACAACACACACACCCAACAGGAAGGTATTCATGTTTTCTACACAGATTTGGAGGCATCAAAGCATCTTGTTCAACAAGTTTAGCCGCTAGCAAGCTACTGGGAACAAAAATTGTCGAAGTTCAACAGGTATACTAAATGTGAATCAAATCGAATTCTGGAGGAAGCCTTTAATGTCAAACTCATCCCTGCCCCCAAAAAGCTACCAACACCACCGAACGTTGACCAAAGAATGCCAAAATCTCAAAGACAAGATTAAAGAGTTAATACAAGAAGGACACTTCAAGAAATTTGTCAAGGAAGTCAGACACCCAACAAGACCTTGGTCCTTACAAAGAAGGAGTTAGGATGGACATGACTATAGTGAAAGTCATCGCCAATAAGAGAATAAGCAGTAGAGACCGACCCAATGACCTAGAGTAGAGGAAACTCGAGACGCCCCCTGAGAGGAGACAAACACAATCGTTAACAAATTTGTGGGAAGTTGGGTTTCTATAAAATTTTACTTCTATAAAACCTTGATTTCTAATAATATTCTTTATCAAATACAATGTTTAGGAGATGAAGTAGACCATTAAAGAGTAGTAAAACAATGAAACTTTTTGGAGGTTAAATGTATTGTAAAGAGTAAAATGAATATTCTAAAAATATGGAGAATGTTGGAAAAAAATATGGGGTACACGTAGTAATTGTCAAGAATAAGTCATGCAAGCATATTTTTTTGGGCCGAAACACAATAATTGTTGTATTTTTTATTTATTTTAAATAGCTTGTTAAAATTATGGTAGAATTTCAAGGAACAAAATAACAAGTACGTTGTTATATTGACATTTTCTTGACTGTTTCTTCCTGCACCTCCATATCTTCTTCTGCCACCTCCACACACAACATGAAAATACATTTTTATCCTTCTTGTGTCACCCCCATAGAATAGTTTCTGGATTATGTAATCCAGAAACTCATTTGGAAAAAGACTTCTGGATTACATAATCCGGAAACTAAATAAGACTTTTGGATTATGTAATCCGAAAAGTAATCATGCATATGAAAAAAGACTTCTGGATTATGTAATCCGGAAGCTAATTACAAATTTGAAAAATGACTTCCAGATTATGTAATCTGAAATATTATAAAGGGACATTTTTGGAAATTCAAAAATTTATGGAGGTGAGAGAAGAAGATATGGAGGTGCAGGAAGAAACAGTCCATTTTCTTCTTGCACTCCTATACTAATAAAAAAAGAGACTAAAACATTGTCCTTCAATGTACATGTTAGTGTGGTTGTCATTTTGTTGTTCCACTTCTATTGTCCACTATACTCAAAGAGGAAGAAGGGGAGAGAGATCTTTTTATGAAAAAAAACTCGTTCAAGAAGTTATTATATATGTTTTCTGAAAAGCTTGTTTTGAAAATTCTATTCCAGAAAACTCATTCTAGAATGTATTTTATGTGTTTCGAAAAGTTTGTTATGGAAAGTTCGTAATAGAAGGAGTGATATATATTCTGAAAAACTTGTTTTAGAAATTATGTTCCATAAAACTTATTCTAGAATGTATTTCTATTTCATGTGTTCCAAAAAAGTGTGGTTCAGTTGAAAATAATGTTTTATAAATCTTGAAAAAATTGTTCTGAATATTTTTAAAATAAATAATTTGGAAGTCACTTTTACCAAGAGTAAGAAGATGTCATTTTAAAATTATGGGGGTGCAACTAGAAGTTATGGGGTGCCGGGAAAAAATCTTCTTATACTTGGGGGAGATATACGCAGAGTTATATTGCTGATTTCATTTCATTCGTGAAAGGAGAAACCTGAAAGAGAGAATTTGAGGAAGAAGATGATCTATCGAAAGTGGAGTCTCCTTACCGGTCCGGTCACCATCCTCGGCGGCGTAGTCGCGGTCATTGCCGCCGCAAACGTCATCTTCGTCAAGAATGTAAGTTCCTTTCTTCCTCTTTCCAAATCCCATCATCCCCTCTCTGAACTTAATTCGCCCTTTCTAGATTCGTTTCAAAGGATCGACCTTGATTGATTTTTGTGGATTCGTGTGTTGAGTTTTTAACTGGGTTTCCAGTAATTTAATGAAATTCTTGCAAACGTTCGAGATTTGTTTCTGTGACCTCGCTAGTTGCTAGTCTTCGATATTAATTAATTATGTTCATTTAATTCGTTTTTACTTTTGAATGGAAATGAAATTCGTGTCTTTTTTAAATTTTAATTGCCTCCACCGATTGGATTATGGTAGTTAGTTTGTTTGCTCCTGATCCTGAAGATTAGGGATTTCTCCAAAGAAAATTAGAAGCAAAAGCCTGTCTTGATAATGGGGTTTGTGTAGTGTCCCATGTTTTCTTGTAGATTGATTTAGACTTTTGATGAGCTGATCAGTTGGTTGCCGAAGTATCAATCAATATAGCTTTATTGTTTTGAAATGGATCATTAGGCGTCATAACATAGGAAGACAAGGGAACTGGGTTTGGTTTCGTTGTTGATTTTTGTTGTACAAACTTCTTCTGGGAGTTCTTTCCCTTCCTTAGGTGTAGCATGTGTGCTCATTGGTGAGCGTGTTGGTGCACGTGAGTCAATTGCTGGCTAAATGTGTAGTATTTTCCAAATTATATTTAGTTAAAATGAAGAAGACAGGAGTTTTACTCAAAACAACGTCTTATTTCACTTTGTTGGCTGAAGAAGGGACCGTCCAATTTATAGTAACCGCCAAATCCTATCCTACTGGGTGAGGTTGCTTAGATCAAACAACCTAGACTATTGAATTCTATCAAAAATCAAATTCTAAGCAAAAATAGTTTATAAGATTTACTTTCTCAATGGTTTGTTTCTCCTATGTGTAGATGTTGAGTTATGTATCTGAGATCTTCATCTGTTGCATTTTTCTGCTTGTTGTTTTTTAAAGATTGAAATAATTTTAATTTACCAACTTTATTGTACTTTACAGGATCCTTTCCTCAAACCAGATGAGAGAAAGTATGAAAATCAACCTGCTACCAAGTAGGAGAAAAGAGATAACAGAAGTTTGTGTTTTGATGTCAGCTAAACCCTGATTTATGAGCTCTGTATAATGTTTTGCAAGATATGCTCTCTCTAGTTAATAAGACTGAGATTCTGAATGAAGTTTGGACTCTGGAGCTTGGACCCTTATTTTAGAACTAACCTTCCAAAGTTCTAGCAAACTGGTTCATATTTCAGAGATCCTTACTTGATCACTTCTGTACAATGTCAACTGCAAATGTTTTAATGTGATTTCTAATATTCCATTTCTTTCTTTTATCTCTATCAGTTTACAGTTATCGCTTGCATTTTTGGATTGTTATGGCAAAAGTCACTTCTTTCTCTGCATAATGCTTGTGTTGACCGACTGTTACACCCCATAGATATGGCTGATAAAATTTAGTGTAAGAATGATGTTTGTGTATGGCATATGTGACGAACTTAGCTTCATGCATCAGTTGTCTTGTAAATTAGAAATTCCTCAGTTTTGGATATTGGTCATTTAGGGTAGCAGCTGTGGAGCATGATATTTTTATTTGATTCCGTTATACTTATCAAATACGAATCTGAAACTGATTGTCTTGTATACTTCATCTATATGCCTTTGTGAAATATTTAAGCCTTTAAAAACTGTTTTGAAAATCTAATATATCTACATATGTAATATATCATAAACATATGTAATATATCATAAACATATGTAATATATCATAAACATATATAATATAAAAACGTAGAAACGTTGTTCTTCAATGAACCAGAATACTGAAAGTGTTTCTAATTGTACGATTTCAAGAAAAATTGACATTGGTACTATTTTTATTTGTAGACAATAAAAATGTTTTATAATTATTTTGTTTAAAGTAGCATGTCTAAATGACATGCCCTTTATTTGGATTTGTAAAATTGTTATTGTATTTTTATCATGTTTTATAAATTTATATTAACATTTAGACATACGTCTTTCGTGCACACTATCCTACATATTGGTAGAATATTTTTATTGTAGTATTTAATCTTGTCTTAATCATATCCTATACACATAGTATCTGGACATCATAGGGTGACAGTAACCTGCCACTGGTCTGGCTAATGTTTTATTTCAAAAGTGGTTGTAATTCAACAAAGTATAGTAGAATTACAGGTTGAAATTTCAGCTTGCAATATGGCAAGGCAACAAGTATGGATGCTTTATTGACGCCTTAAACAAAAATGTCATTTCATAAATGTTTTATTTACACATATATGAAACGTATCAAGGGCTTTAACAAGCTTAATACATGAAAGTGAAAATTGGACTGGTCTCTGTTGCTTACTAGCAAGCCTCAGCTTTACTCAATTCTGAGACTTTATTTCTACATCCAAGTATGAAAGAAAATTGGTATATATTCCTCAACAATATATGAAAAGGACATAAGATGAGTTTATATTGAGTGCTACGGTTTACATGTTTTGCTTGCTAGCTTTTATTAATCTATACAGTCCCATTTACAGAGCCGAGTTTAACCTAATGCCTTTCTGTATAAAACTGCCTTTTGCAAACTACTAAGGGTATTAAGAAACTATCATGCAGCAAAGAATCCTGAATTTAAAATGATCATATTTGTAACCAGCTTCAGATCTTGATGATCCGGTGATAGCTTGTTGTTTATTAGGCATTGACTAGCATTTGCATTATTATGTCATTCCATGAGTCAATTGGTCCTGGCAAACACCAATGTAGACAATCATTCTGAACTTTAGCATTCTTGTCTTTTGCAAATGGCTGGAACTTCCTGTAAGGTCCAGGATGTCCATCTGGTCTCAGCAATGAAAGCAGAGTTGTGTCCAAAAGTTTCAAGTTCACCCTTTCAGATCCTAGGGAAGTTGCCTTCTCAAACTCTTCAAGTTCAATACCTCTCATGATGGAATCCACATCTATCATATGTATCTGACCCTCTTTGAAGGGTACAGTTCTGTTGCAGTACCCTCCACTAAACCACTCCCCATTCTCAAAGTGGTCAGGTGTGGTGGTTCTGAAGAGAACAGTGGCCTTGTGGTTAGAGTTTGTGAAGAACTTGAAAACTTCTTGTAGTACTTTGCGGTATGCATAGTCAAATCCTAGCTCTGTTAAGTTCTTTCCAGGGCAGTAGTGGCAGCCAGTGACTGTTCTGTTTTCATGGTATATTGCAGTCTTGAGAAACCATTTTCCACCACCAATGACAACATAGTCAAAGTTCTCATATTGGTGGGTCCACTGGTCTAGAGTGTCAACATAAAGTTGTATCTCTGATGAGGTAACTCCATTCATGTCCTCAAATATAGCTGCTTTAACAAGGAAAGGGGTCCAGATTACTGAGAGTGTGAAGTTATGAGAGCGAAATTTCCATATCTTTGATCTATATTCCTTGTCATGGTAGATTTCAACAGCTGGTTCCACCTGCAGAATAAAATAATTGGAATTTGAACTAATAACCCAATTTGTAGGACCAAATGAGCAGACACTACACGATGCCACAAATAGACATCGAGGTAGTTCGTATGCACAAATCTAATGGCAGTAATGAATACAACGCATACCAAAGTGTGAAAGATGCAATTGAAATAGCAAAATTCAGTCAGACAAAGTATTCAAAACTATTCTTGAAGGTTTGGTATACGATGTACGTATACAAGTGTTTCCCTATCAACGGTAGGTAAAGCTGCTTGGGAAAAGACACTATATACTGCTTGAATGGTGAAGGCTTTGGACCAATAGTATAATATAAGCAACAGTTGTCATCCACAAATGGAAGCGACAGATTTTTTCACAATGAAGAGGATTATGTATAAAATGACATGCAGTGCTTGTAAATCAGTAAGCCAAAGCAACTAACAGTGAATTGATGTTGACCATGATTCATGATCGATGGACAAGACACTCTGTATTACAGAACTACTTAGTTAAAAAATCACGGATCACATGGTTTCATTTTAAGTATTGGAAGATTTTGAACATGGTTATTAGTTGATGAACAAGAAAGACATTTAGTAAACAATGAAGCTGCAACTACATAACTACTTGGTTAATATAAAAAACAATCACTTGGCTTCACTTTAAATTATTGGAATGCTGGCCTTTACTAAGTCTGAATAAAGAAAAAAGCAAGAAAAAGGTGGGAAATAACAAATGAGTTTGATTGGCACAGAAAAAACAGAGAGAAAAGAGAAACAAAAAAATTGTGTGGTCCATTAATTATTTTCACTTTTTTTCCTTCTTTGATATTTTTCATAAACCAAATGATTTTATTTTTATTCTATTTTTAACTTACTTCCATTATTTTTCCTATTTCCATTCACATCATTTCCCACCAATATCTTTCTTTCCCAACAAATGGACCCTAATTTCTTAAAATTTGACAAGCAAGAGAAAGTGAACTAAAGCACACACATCCTGAATACTAATCAAGATTCAAGGGGGGAAATCTTTCAAGCAAAAAAGGCTAATGATATCAACTTTGCAAACTGGTTAACTGATATTAAAATTCACAATACCTTTGAGAGAATGCAAAGTAGGGACTGAACATGGTTACGGGAGATGGAATCACCAATGAAAGACAATGATTTGTTTCTCATGAACTTAAGAAACTTCTTGGGATTGAACTTGGGCAATTCACAGTTTCTTGGACTCCATCTCCAGTTAAGGTACCCTGAATCAGGACGTCCATTCTTCATACAATTTTGATGAGGTTCAATCACACGGCAGCTCTCATTAGTGTACTCAGGCCCAGATTTGTCTGGCACCCATTCTCCCACAAAAAGATCACATTTTTCTGCAGATACACATTCACAATGCCCATTATCATTGGCATTACAAATTACTCAATTTGTTCTAAGATTTAGATAAGAAAAAGAAGAACTAGTTGTTTTATACGATTTGGTGTTGGAACTTTTCATTTAACTTAAATCCCCATCCTGTTCCAATCGCAGAGAAGTAACCAAGAATCAAGGTTTTAAATTGTTGTTGCCATTACAATTGCAATTTTGTCCTAACCTTTGATATTGCAGAAAACAGTTGACAAATACAACTACACTTGTGATCATAAACTCCACAATTGTGATTATGCTGCCACAATTTTGATCAAAAGAATCCCACCATTGTGGTGAAGGAAACTAAAAAATCTTGACATTGTGGCCTTGCCAAGAAGAACAGTAGGAACAAGTTACATTAGTTTAATTTTTGTTTCAACACTCATTTGGAGACCTGATGAAGAGACCATCAGTTCCCAAAATGCACAAACAAAAAAACCTTGGTGGGTGGATGGAACATTCCATGACACCCCACCAACTGAAACAAAAAACATGGAAAGACAATGATCTAAGTAGTCCTAAATGAGAGGAAAGAAGCAGAAACGGATCCTTACTCCTTAGTTGTTTTCATTCTTTTGTGATGTTTTCCATAGACAAATTTTTCAGGTTTGAAACTCGAGCAAGTCTTTCCTTTCCAGTTCATGCTTGTCACATAAAGAAAACAATTTAATCACCACAAAAGAAGTAAAATTCTCTTACCATCCTTAGAGATTTGAGTCTGATTCTGATTACTTTCGGGAAAGTCATCAGAATCAAAAGGCTGAAGATCAGAGGAAGATAAAACAGGGGAAACAGCTTTTGCATCTTCTAGAGGAGGTGACTCCACCACTGATGAGAAACTGAATGAATCCCACAAGAGAAGGCGAACAGCAAGACCCACCAAGAAAATTGAGACTCCTAACTTGACACACATATGGTTGTGCTTTTGCAAGGACAATGGTCCCGAATCAGACCTCACTCTCTTCACCATGTTGTATCAGATGCAAAGATGAAACCACAACCACAAGCAAAACTATGCTACTTTCTCATGAAACGGTGCTGCAGAGTAATTATTATAGGGAAACCGAAGCAAGTTAATATACTGAATAAGTGAACCTGTTTTCTGCACACTCTTTGTTGGGATAATAATGTATGTTGATGCAAAAACACATTACTTGACATGTACCATGTGGCAGCCATAAATGGTCAAAACATAACCAAAATAGATAATAATATCATTTAAAAAACAAATACATAAAAAATAAAAAAACTTTTCACGATGAAACACGTACCATTCATAGTGCACTTCCTTTGAGAGAGAAGAATGTGTGTCATTTGGTCTCACTGTCTAACAGAATGCTCATCTTTTTATCCATCTGCACGTGTGATGTTCAAAGATTTTTACCTCAAAAGTATGATTCGGTGAGTTTTGCTTTGTACTTTTGGTAAACTAAATTCATTCACATATTTTGAACTGTGATTTATTTGGCAACATGTAACTCACTCTCTCTCTCATGCACCATGATGGAAAGATAACAGTAGTTTGATGTTGCAGGCTACCAACTTTACTTTTATTTCTTTGGATGAACCACGCTGCATGTCTTTACTTGAGTAACATCGAAGTCACTGACTCTGCATATGATTCACTTTTTGTTTTTGAAAACAATATTGAATTGTGTTCCAGAAATTCAGTAAAGTTTAAGGTATATCTTAAGACTTAAAATATTGTTACAATAATTATCACACAGTTCATACAATATTTTAAACATGACAATTCAAAAATGTAATATTTGTAAAGGATATAGTTTCCAATGACCAAACATTATTTTGACATTACATCATATGTTTCAAACCAGTTTTGGTAACCTCTCAAACAAGAAATTTGGTTGAATTACTTTTTTTGTTAATATATATATATATATATATATATATATATATTATTGATCAAACTACCAACTTTATAATTGTACCTATGTAACTAACATGTAACGTAACTGTTTATATTCATAGTTCGATGGAACGATCAACATTCGATAATCGAATTCTTAATGACATAATAAATCAATAATGACTCATCATGAGAACAAATGACCGATTTAATAATTATAATGATTAAGTAACCACTAAAGATAAACCATAATGTTTATCTTGATGGTTGTCTTAAAATCAATCTAACGATCACGATTCGAAGAGATTATAAATATAAACTCTCTATGAACTATATTATCTATTTTTTACTCATATTTCATTATTTATTATCATACTTAAGCACTTTACTGAGTTAGGTACAGGATAATTTCTTTCTAGTTTACTTCCTCCTCTTTTTGATGATCAGTCAAAGCTTAGTCTATAAAGAGAATTTTCGTATTTCTAACATTTTTGTTAAGAACAATTATGATATAAGTTTTCAAAGTTTCAAAGATCTCACTACAAGAAATCATTAAATAAAAACCAATCTTAGATACTAAAAATGCCAAAAATAATTAGTTGTTATATTTACCAAATTAGATACTTTGGTAGCTAAAACTTAGGTAACTAATTAAATACCAATTGAGAAACTAGAAACTAATTTAGAAATCAATAATTTGTTTTAGTTTCTAAAATAATATTTAATTTAGTTAATATAGAAACTAATAATTTTTTTTATCTAAAATTAGTTTTTAGTTAATAAAGTTTTAGTAGTGTGTACATGGAAGCTTCTTGAATAGTAATTTTGCGTTTTGTGTGGCTATAGATTCTGGACACAGATTCTTAAATATTTTGGGATTCTTAAAATATTGTGTCGGTGCTAATGACAGAGAATTATTATTTTTTTTCCCTTTAATGATTTACTTTAAGAAAAAGTCCATTTAATGAATCCTTTAACCTGGTTAAAACAATATGATAAGAAACGGTTACCTACTTTTAATGAATGTTACAATAAACAAGGGACAGTTAGAGTGAAGAAGTAGTTTGCCAATTTATTTAAGACTGATGTATAAGATCTAAATAATCAATCAAAACAGTAGTTGTTCAGTTTATTTTTTGTTGACCTTTTGAATTGAACAAACAATTTTAATATTTATTTGACCTTTATCAACAAAAGAAGTTATCAAAATACACTCCTCAACAGCTAGTTCCAATCAATCATGACTGTTCACAATAAACCTTAGTGTTCATTAAGGTTCTGGTGTATGACAGAAATTTGGCAACTACTTGAGGCCACAACTACATACCCTTGTGTTCAAAATTCTTGAAACAGCAAACATTTTTTGTAGGACAACCCTAACAAAACTGAAAATTACCACAAATGGTATAAATAATTGCAGGTGTCAAACTCCAAGCTACAGAATGAAGGTTTTGGTTTTGAAGAGTTTGGTATGATATGATGAACATTAATGGCCTGCATTTAGTTGAGTCCCTTTGTGGGGACCAAATGTCCCTTCCCTTATCTTGCAATTGAGAGGATAATAGAGTTTTCATGGCCCTTCACAAGGATCCTATCTCAGTCCACATTTATTTTCTCCTGATCTGTCCTTCACTGCATAAGCATAGTAAACCCTTAAAGATTGAAGCTACTTCAGACATCCCTTTAGTTTTTTTTTTTTCATTATTTATAAAAACAAACATAAGGGTCATATTTTCTTTCAGTGTTTAATCTTTTTAATATTCCAAAAAAATAATAGAATTGGATCTAAGGTATTTTATACTTTTATTTAATAAATGAAATATTAGTAAGAAGATGATGTATTATAGTTTAAAATTAATCAAATAAAATGTGAAGAACACTAACACCAACTTCACTTTGTTCCTAATAGGTTTATAAATAATGTGACTTCTATTCATATTTATTAACTCATACATCAACTTCACCAAATGTGGTGGAAGAAGTGTCTCATTAGCACTCCTCCTAAGTCCTAACCATATGCATAAAGGCAGAGGAAAAAGGAAAAAAATTGAGGTTAAAATGGTGATTTGGCAAACTATATTCATGGTAACTTGTAAAATAATTCAGTATATTGAATACCAATTTTTGTAACCCTAGTTTTTGGCTCATAAAATGTATATGTTTTTTGTGTGTCTGAATATATAAAGACTTAAGTGGTTAATACTATGATAGGGAAGTCTCACCCTTTCATCATGATACATATAAGCATACTAATCAGTCTAGAATGATCTTAGTTGAAGTCAATTAAGGATATTGGAAAGTTTGAAAAGTTGAGATCTAAAGTTTGTTAAAGAGAGTAATTCACTTTAGAAACTAAAATAAGTAATTATAGACATTACAAAAATGTATTAAAGTATTAATTGTTCTTTTTCCTCAGTGATTCTAAATACATTGTTCATAAATATAAGTTAAATCCACTAATATTTACCATGCATGTGCATTTAGCTTTCAAAAGGGGTTATGAGTAAGCAGAAGGTGGGTGAGGAATCCACCTCCAAAGCATTAGGGTTCCATAGTTATGAAACACAGCAAGCCATAACATGGTGTCCACTGCTTATTTGGTCTGTGCCTTGAGGGCTAAAGCTTGTCTTGTGCTTTTGTAGTGTACCCTCATTCCCCCAATCATTTGTTGGGCAAATGAGAAGTCTCAGACATTTTCATTCTGCACCATTCAACTCCTGACCCTACCAGGGTAGCACCAACCAACTCAATTTTGCTTGCTGTCATTTTTTTTTTATTGAACATTAATGTTTGAGATCATCTTAGTCAATTTCATAATATATATATATTTATAAATTGATTTTGTAAAGTTGAATTAATAGATTTAAAATCCATTTTTTAAATAGGTATCTATAAAAAAATTGTATGTAAGAAGATGGAAAGAAGAAAGATGTTTTTATTCTCTTGTATATCACTTCATGTATAGTAAATATATACTATTGTAGGGAGTTTCTCTCTCCAAATTACAATCTAATTAGGTAGGGATCCACTAATCATGAGATTCTATCATTATTAAATTAATTGCAACATATAATTGGGTATACAATATTGCATACAATAATTGCGTATAATTTGATAATTATTATTTCCTTAATACTCCCTTCAAGTTGGCAGGTGAAGATCATGAACCCCAAATTGTGTCAGTGCCCAGTACATGTGAAGGACTGATTATCCTGGCTTGTAATTTTTCTCGCACAATGTGACAAACTATCTCAATGTGTTTTGTGCGTTCATGAAATACTGGGTTTGTTGTTTGTCACACTTGATTGTCACAGAAAAGTTGAGCTTGCAAGTTACATGACACCTTTTTAAATCCTACAACAGATATCGCAACCAAACTATCTCCAAACAAGTATTCGTCATCGTGCGGTATTATGTTTCTGCTGATGATGATCTTGATACGTTTGTTTGTTTTTTTGACTTCCATGAGATAATAAAAGAACCAAGAAAAATGCAATACCTAGATACTGATCTCCGAGTTGTCTGACAACCTCCGCAGTCTGAGTCACAATAAGCTGTCAATGTCAGATTGTTCTCGAATGGCAATAGCAATCCTTGTCCTGGTGATCCTTTGATGTACTTTAGGACTTGAATTGCGGCATCCTAATGAGGTTTCCGTGGAGTCTGTATATATTGACTTAGAGTTCAAACCAAAAATGTTATGCTAGGCCGAATAATCGTGAGGTATATCAGTCGTTCCACAAGTCGCCTGTAGTTGACTGGATCCTTTAATAACTCTCCTGGTATGAGTTTTAGATATTGTTCCATTGGAAATTTGTCTGGACGAGCACCTGTGAGTCCCGTATCATGCAAAATATCAAGAACATATTTTCTTTGGGACATGTATTTACCATGGAACGGGAAAATTCAATCCCTATAAAATATTTTAAGTCTCCAAAATCATTAATGCGAAATTATTGTAATAGACAGTCTTTAAGACGCTGAATTTCTGTCAAATCATTTTCTGTCAAAAGAATATCATTCACATAAAATCAAAAGGGCAGTAAATGATGAATAGAGAGTAGTCTGTATTGGATTGTTGAAATCCTACAAATTTTAATCACATGAGAAAATGTTGAAAACCATGTTTGGGATGCCTGTTTGAGACCATAAAGGGATTTGTTGAGTCAACATATAATGTTCTCCCCCTGTCGATGATGTCAGGTGGCAAGTCCATGTAAATAATTTCATGCAATGTGTCATGTAAGAAGGCATTTTGCATATCTAGTTGGTGAGTAAACCAATTTCTGGTTGCTGCAATGGTGAGGAGACACCTCAAAGTTGTTAGTTAAATTTGTTGTTGGTGAAAAAGTTTCAGAATAGTCGACACCTTCAATCTGAGTGTACCCCTTTGCGAAAGGGCGCGCCTTATATCTGTCGATGCTGCCATATGAGTTGTATTTTATTTTATAGACCCATTTGCATTCGATGGGTTTCTACCCAGCGGGTAACGGTGTCAAGGTCCACGTTTGATTTAGCTGCAAGGCGGAAAACTCTTCGTCCATTGCTTTTTTGCCAATTTGGATCCAGGATAGCTTGAGCATAAATGTGAGGTTCTTTGGTGGTTGTGGTGTTAGCAAGATATGCACTATGTTTAGTAGAAGATCGTGAATTAGAAAGAAAATGATGCATAGGATACCTGGTTCCATTCAGCCGGTCTTGGGCAGTGGTCGAATGATTGGCTTAGGATCCCGTTACGTAGTCTTGAAGCCAGGAAGGTGTGGTTGATGTGCGACTGGATCGTCGAACAAGAAGGTCGGTTGGAGAAAGTTTGGTAATGGGTGCTAGACTTCTTGACGTGGGAGAAGAAGGTTGGTTTGCTGGAGGTTCAGGTGCATTGTAAGGAGTAGGAGAAGAAAGTTGGTTTGATGGAGGTTCAGGTGCATTGTGACGAGTAGGAGAAGAAGGTTGGTTTGATGGAGGTTCGGGTGCATTGTGATGAGTAGGAGAAGAAGGTTGATTGAGTGAATGTTGGACAGGAGTGGGTAAGTCAATGTCAATAGTGGGCAAAATACCTTGTAATGGAGGTGAGGATTACGTCTGGGACTGTTGAAAGAGTGGAAAAACATTTTCATGGAAGATGACATCCCAACTTGTAAAAAAGGTGCATGCATCTATATCAAATAATTTGTATGTTTTTTTATTGAGAGGATAACCAATAAAAATCCATTGTCGAGCGCGCGAATCAAATTTTTGCTTAGGTGAAACAACAGTTGCATAATAGAGGCAACCAAAAGTTTTTAAGTGAGAAAGTGAAGGTGGGCGATTATATAGCATCTCAAAAGGTGATTTATTTTTTAGTAAAGGTGATATATGTGGCGGTTAAAACACATTCCCAGAATTCTAATGGTAACTGAAATAGGAGGGCTTGTGCTGTGTTTAAAATGACATTCAATACCTTTTTCGAGAAAAAAATTACGAATAGAAATAAATTCCAATTCGTTGTCAACGCGGATGGTTTTAATAGATGTCTGAAATTGATTTTGTGCAAAAGTAATGAATGATTCTAAGAGATGTTGGGTTTTAGACTTGTGATTCATAAGAAATAACCAAGTACATCTAGTATAGTCATCGACTATAGTGAGAAAAAATGTTTTCCAAAATGAGTTGGGATTTTATGAGGATCCCAAATGTCACAATGCAATAAATGAAATGAAGAATGAGATTGAGATCTTATTGTGATTAAAGGAAAGGTAGCTTTGTCTGATTATCTTTGGGACAAATACTACCATTATTATGAATGAGAATGAGATTTTAACTGATAGGTAGTAAGGAAGATGAAAGTTGTAGACACGCCAGAGAATGATGTCTGAGGTGCTTGTGCCATAAATCATGGTTGGTCGAGATTTGAGATGCGTGGACTTGGTTTGGAAGAGGGGACATGTAGTATAAGCCTGCTAGCCAATCATCCTACTCGTAGCCAAGTCCTGCAAAATGCAACTATGTGGAGTAAAAACGACACAACAATTTAGTGAACTGGTTATCTTACTAACAAACATGAGATTTAAATTAAAAGAATGAACACAAAGAACATTTTTTAGAGTGATATTGTCATTGAATTTAATTGTGCTTGTACATGAGATGGGCGCAGTTGAGCCTGTGGGCAGATTAACATTTGGAATAAATGATGATGAAGTGTGTGTGAAAAATTGTGAATCAAATGCAAAATGATTGGTTTCTCCGCTATCCAAAATCCATGGTTTCGTAAAAGTAGAATTAATAGACGAGTTATGGGCAAGCAGACGTGCAGCACGCTAACAAACGTGTCACTTCTACCGTTATTATTTAGCGAGTAAATAGTGTTTGCCAATTGCTGAATTTGCGGTGAAGCCTTGTACGAGGTTTCTATCGGACTCGTTACTGGTGCCTTCCTTACCAGACATGATATCTTTTTTTTTATTCTCTTGTGTGTATATTTACGTCACTTCATGTATAGGAAATATATATTAGTGTAGGAGTTTGGGTACAATATCGTACAATATTGCATATAATAATTGCGTATAATTTGATAATTATTATTTCCTTAATAGTATTAGTTGACTTGATCAAATGCTATCGGACCACCCATAAATACATAATCTCATATATTTCCTATATATCAATCCATAAATATATAATCTTATACATCTTCTAAAAATAAAAAAATATATCTTAAATATAATATATATATATATATATATATATATATATATATAAATAAGTGTGTGTCAATCTCACCCTTTTAAAGATCACTTCTTAATAACTAAAATTAGAATTTTATTTTGTTAATTAATTCCTATTAAATTTTATTGTAAGTTCTTAAAATTGGCGATAGAGACCAAGTATATCTTCTAGTGTGGATAATTTGTCAATGATAAATTTTTTATGAAAATAGTTTTCAATTATATAAAAATAATATATAAGTGAGTATTTTTAAAATTCACTTCTTAATAACTAAAATTAGAATTTTATTTTATTAACCAATTCCTATTAACTTTTATTATGAGTCCTCAATATTGACGATAGAGAACACATTAAGATAATTTGTTTCAAGACTGATCGATGAAATTTGTATAAGAAACAAAACTTTATCCTAGATATTTAATACAACTGCATAATTAGCTTTTAAACTTAAAACTACCGATTAAGCTAGAACAAACCCACCTTTAAGGTTATCGTTAAAATTAAAATGTGTTAAATTTTGAAAACGTGTTACCCTTAAAATTATGGTGCGATAAAGTTATAAAATTAATACACACAAAAAGTGGAACAACAATAGCTTGTAGCTTACAGGACCACAAGCATGAAGTGTATCGATGAATAATAATTAACGGATTTCAATGGGAAAAAGAAATCCACATGCATAACTTAAGTGTCGCTTTTATTACATCTACAAGCCTTAATATTCTCATTTATATAAAATTTTGATATGGTCATTTATATATAAAAAAAAATTAAATTGTTTTATCACATACAAAATATGTTCTTTCAATACAAAATTAAAATTTTGGGAATTCAAGAGAGTTTTGATTACTTAATATTAGATAATGTTAAATTTCACTTAAAGAGTTGAAATTTAAAGTTTTTATTACTTTTTTTTTCTTAAATTTATGTCTTTTTGTTTTGGTATGTCTACATTGATTGGGATATTGTCAATCATAACTTTGATCACCACACATCAATTCAGAAAAGATTGAGGCGTTATTTACATAACTTAATTAGTTAAAATTGATCATGATTATTTTTTAGTTAAATTTAAAGTATTTAAATTGTTTTAACATGTAAAGTTCCACATCCCAACACATATAGAAATATTAAGATTGTTGCTTTTAACAGGTTAAGTGTTTGTTGTTTATACATGTGAGTTTTATATAGCCCCATTCAATATTTTTAATGTTAAAATTTTTAAAAAAATTGCAAATTAATTTCCGAAATTTTGAATTTGAAAAATAAAGTCAATTTTCAGAAATAAAAAGTATATTATTTAAAAAAAGTTGTTTGTGATAGAATCTAGAAATGTCAATTTGTTTTTACTTGTTATTGCGGCGGATTAAAACACACCTACTATTTTGTCAAAACAAAAGTACAAGTACTATGGTTTGTAAAAAAATGTTTGACTACGTGCCAATTTATCATGAAATATATTACATTGTTTTCCATATCAGATTCTGGACCACAAACAAGATTGCGAGCACAATTTTTTATGCTCTTTGTTTTGGTAAACCACATAAGAATGACAAAATTTTAGTACAAGAATAACAATTTTACATATCATAAAAAAGATTTCAAAATTTTCCAATGACCTGATCCGAAACAATGTTTGCAAATCTGTTGAAGGGTGGAACAAAGATCTTCTCATATCTCAGCAGAAGTTTTATTTCTGCACTTGTGTTATGCAGCTGATCTTGGTACTTTCATGCCAAATCCACGCCTTTCTTTCTCCACTCTGTCAAGTTGAAAATACATGAGGATTAGCAACTATCCTAACTGCTGCTTCTTAATGATATAGATTAATCGATTATGTAATGGGGAGAATAAAAATTATGCAAGAGGTACCAACTGAAACAAGACAATCATAGGCTTAAGGAAAATTTAAGGAAAAATTCTTCTTTCTTAACCTATGTTGAATCATCAAATGGGATCCTGAATTGGAATAACGAGTACTGGACAGATTGATTGTTATCTGATTAACAACACTTGCTCAAGAAAACACAACATTTCAGCACTCTATTTTTTATCATTTCTACTTAAAATCTTCAACAAATGGAGCAGTGGAAACAACAACCTTAGCATATCCTCCTCTGAAAGAACAACAAAATAATCCTAAAACACTTGTGGCTACTTGTTACACAATCATGCACCAGCATCCCAGATAAATTCATATTCATTTGCATTGTTTGCTTGCTAACCTAGGAATCCTCTATGCCAAGTCAAATATGTAAGAGACAAAGGGCATGCAAAGAAATGCCTCCTCATCTATATAGGTTCAAGATGGCATGCAATAGTGAGTATTGTGACTGCTAAGGAAAAACAAACATGGATTGTTCATAATAGGTAACCAGTATTTTATATTTTCTCCAAGTAATAAATAGAATAGAAACACAAGCACATTATAACAAAAGAGCTGGTCTATCATTAGAAGCTTGGCACTTACGTTGGTGCAAGTTTACCAAGGCTGTCCAGCTCTTCTCCTGTGTCTTCATCCCAAACCCTCCCAGAAATTTCAACCACGTAAGACCTATTGCTATCACGAGGGAGTCCTCTACGAGAAAGCAACTCTAAATCTTTTTGGTTAAGTTCCCTACCATTTACAAAAACACCAGTATTTCCATCAGCACATTTTTCTGGCATGGGATGCTGGAACTCTTCTATGAATGGCTGCAAGAGAAACTAACACATTCATTTATACTGATCAAAGTATAAGCATATGAAAAATGGAGTGTGCCAGAATAGTATAACATACCAGAATTATCCCAAGACATGGTCCACCCATGACACCCCAAAATCCAGCCTGAGAATCATACCTGCGGAAGCAAAAGTATAAGCAAATCAATTACTACAATACATGAGCAATCAGTATAAACTTTTAGACTCTCATTCCTGAGATAACTCTTCCCAAAATGATAGGAAAAAGACATGTGAAACTATCAAAATATAATGTTATTTTGTCAAATGAATCAGTGCAGATGATAAGAACTTAACCGAGTCTACTACATTAATTAATTTGACAAATTTTATCAGATTGGAAATTTTAGAAAACTTTGGTCCATATGTAAGCAAAGAACCCTTTTCAAAAGCTTGACTGATTCTTAACCCTGTCTTTACAGTTTGTTTAAAAAAATAATTTTGATCCTTTAACATTTCTCTTCATTTGAGTTTTTTTATATATGCCATAATGTGAGCCTAACATAGTTGACTGTAAAGCATACTAACCAGTAATTTCCTGGCTGGACTGGTCCAGCAAGCTTTTCAGCCTTTTTAATCACTCGATCTGGTATTGGCTGTCCATTTACAGTAACATTACTTTTCCCATTATCTTTCTTAATAATGTTTGCTAAAAGTGAATCACCCCTTTTGTTGGACCTAGGAGGATCATGTTCTCTGCTTGCATCACCAGACTCCTGGGAGACCGCAGTGTTAGAATAATCAATGACATCCATCTCAGTTGCAAGCACTAACTCTTTCAGAGAATTTTGCCTCGAGGCATTTTTTTCTATTTTTTCCACCTCTTGATCTGAGCGACTACTTTGGTTTCCTTTCCCTAATCGATTTACAGCGTGGTCATTAAATGAACCACCAGGTGAAGAAGATAGAGAGGCTTTAGATGACTGATGAATGGACTTAGTAGCTTCACCTGGTGCAGTCATAATTTCTGGACTATTTTCATCATCAGAAATACTGGGAGATGAAGAATGGAAACTTTGCATCTCTCGCGACTTTAAGGTTGAGTCTTCAGCCCGCACAGAAGATTCTCTATCAACTGAGTGAAAATCATAACCAGAATAATCATCAGATGAGAAGTTCACAGCACTCGTGTTCACATCACCACGGGAATGGAACACACGACTATTCACAACCTCACCAGTGGCATCATCAACCCTTGTGGATGTGGTAGTTTCCTCCATTTCAGAATGAGGAGAAATTACTAGCTTCTTATTGATGACAGCAACTTTTATTTCTGAAGAACAAGCTCCACATCGCATTTTCTGCTTACGATTTTTAACCATGACCAGTGTCTTTTTAGGCAGTTGTAGTAACTCAAAGCAGTTATGACATGTGATGAAAGGAGAACCACCAGCTATAGGAAGGCATTGCCGAGTACTACTCACAGACACTACTTTTCGAGGACGGCTTCCAACAAACCCACCCATCTCAGAATTGTAGTCTCTAGGCCATCGTGAATGTAGTTGTCTTTCATGTAAACCCATGGCAGGAATGGCAGCTCTAGAGTTATGAACATAAGGACCAACTCCTGGGATCTCAGGACCGTACAACATAGGATCATTTGGGGAAGGGGTATGAGGAGATCTGCTATTAACAAATGCAGCAGGTGACACTGATTCTATTCTTTTATTGTTGTAGCAACGTAAACAAGAGCAAGAAGGTGGGTGATGAAAAGCATTGCGAGCATATAAATCATATGAATCTGGACGAGTATCAGCATAGCGTGGAGGAAAGTAGGGATGCATTGGTTTTTGTGGGAACTGGTGGGGTAAAGGATGTGAATCTCTCATCATTGAGGATACAAAAGGATCCCCATATCCAGGAGCATAATTTGGATTATGCATGGAAGGGTGAAAGTTGCGCATAGCCATTTCAGGAGCTGCTGTATAAGCATATGGATTATGATGATAATTGAAATAAGGGGGACCTGACATGTGTTTATTAGGGCCAAAGAATTGTCTTGAGGTCCTGTTCATAGCTGATGATCCATATCCATCGGGAAACCAAGTTTCAGGGCCACTATAAGGATCTGGAGGAACCATTTTTCCATCAGTAAGAACCTTTTCTTTGGGGTTACTAACCACCTCAGAAGACTTGTTCAATTGGTTGGTTAACTCATCCAGCTTCCTTAGAATTTCGGCTCTATCTTGCTCAAGATGCTGAACCTTACTCACACCATCCATGTCCTTGAAATTCCTCCACTGTTCCCCATAATTGTAAGAAAAACTGGAATAGCTATTTGAAGATCCCTCATCAGGATAACTATGAGTGGGAAATCTGACACTCTCCATATCAGCTTGAGACTTTCTCCGAAACCCCTCCATCTCACCTCTCTCCCCATAAGGCCAATTAGAAACTCTCCCGTAGAACTGGTCCCCTCCCATGTGAGACTTCTGCTCCTGCTGCTCTCTTCCAATTGATTTACCCCGTTTGTCCTTACTCACAAAGTCATTCTCCAAAACTCCTTTCTCATCTCCATCCTTGGAACCATCCAAAAACTTCTCATGTCCTTTATTTGGTTTCCCCAAATCCCTTCTTTGACCCTCCCTTGAGAAACCACCATTGGACCTAATCTCAACATCTGAATTATCACTCAAATCAACTACCCCTTTACCCCAGAAACTTTCTGATCTGCCATGATCTCCTCCACCTTCTCCCTCATCTGACGTTTCCCACAACCTCCCACCTTCAGAACTTTTAAGCTTTCCTACAAAGGAAAACAAAGCGGAAAACACAATAAAAAATCAGAATATCCAACCCCTTTTTATGCCTTTGACCTTTGAACGCAAAAAACAAAATCCCAGATTATTACAAACAAAATGCTCCAAAGCACATTAAATCAAACAAACTAAACCATGAGCTAAATTTAAGAAAGGGTACCTCGAAGAACAGTACCACAACTAACACATTGATAAACAGTGTAATTGGCAAGCTCGGGAAGAACAATTTGGCACTTGGGGCACCTCCTCACCGAGTCCTCCATTGCTGAAGCTGAGAGAAAATATACAAACACACAAAGGGCCACTAACCAAGCACCATAACCAAACAAAGAAGAAGCCGCAGCAGCAGAATCCTGGGTTGCTATTAAGGTAGAACTTTCACGTAGAGGTCCAAAAGGAAGTGTTTGGCTTCTCGGAAACAACAACAACAAAAACGTCAGAACGTCAGAAAATGAAGTAACCAAGGTTGTGGGGATGAGAAGAAAGAGGGGAGCGTGTTTGTGTTTTATGCTTTTTCTTTTGATGCTGATTTTCCTTTTGGTTTTCTTTTTTTTTTTTTTTAAAATCCAAACAGCAAGAGATCAAAAACCGAAAAAAAAAGTAATGAAGAGAAGCACAGTGGGGACAAAATTTCCTCTGGGAATCTTAGAACTTTGCAAAATTGATCCTTTCATTCCATTCCAGTTACTGAAGCAAAAAAATCGCATCTTTATATTATGGTTGGATTTTGAGAGAGAGAAAAACAGTATTTGAGTAGTTGTACGGAGTGCAGTTAGTTGGGCTGCAATGAAAAAAAACAAAACCAAATAATTGTGTCTACAACCAAAAGGTGCCATTTTTTTTTTATAAATTCACTAAGTCATAAGATTATTAGGAGATAATTTTGAATTGAAGTAATTTCTTGTTGAATTGTCAAAGACTCTTTTCTAATTCATTTTAATTGAGATTATATTTATAATGAAAGTAAAATAGGTGAATAAAACCTATTATAAAACTACAATTGGTGCAAAAATTAGTGTATAGTTTTTAATTTAGCATTCCTATTATTAATTTGCTAAGCAAAATCAATTTTATTCGAAGTTAATTAATGCTTTAACATTCTACACAGTAAAAACACATTCACTTTCTAATCCAATAAATTACTATTTTTACTATTTTTATTTTATTTTTTAATTTAAAATATGATTATAATTGATTGTGAAATGTATTTTTTTTTAGTGTGAAATAAAGTTTTTCCTTTTTCAAAATACGCGGTAGGAAAAGGAATTTCCAAACGTGTGAAGTGATAAAATTATAAACTATCAACATTTATTGTGGGACCAAGTCTTCCACTATAGGACATTTCTTTCATGTCTTCTTAGTTGACCTAGTCATATTAAATTCTCAAAAACTCATCATACTGCAAAGTTATATATAAAAAATGCAAATCATATTTTATTTCTATTTTCTATCAAAATAAAAAAAAACAAATCATTTCAAAGAAAAAAAGTTTTTTTTTTGTATAAACTAGATTTTCAATTTGAAGTAATTTTAAAAATAAAAAATATAAATGATTTTTATTAGAATTCTTACAAAACGAGTTTGATCTTTAAAATGTAGACAGACATAAGTTTTATACATGGCATATAAAATAATAAAATCAAACATTAAAACAAATAACTAGATTTTTAAAAAGAATTTATTTTAAAAAATTAATTAAAGTGGAATTAAGTGTAAAATTATCATAAATAAGAAATAACACACCTGAACGTTAAGAAAAATATAAAGTAAATAAAAGTTATTTGAGAATTAAAATAAGCCAGAATTCAATTATTAAGGAAAAAACATAAAGTTATATATAAATCGATAAATTTAGCAAGGATTAATTCTAATGGTATTTCTCTGTTCATTTTTATTTTTTTTAATGAGTATGGAATATCTATTTATGTTGGATATCTATTATATAATTGTTGAAATTTCATAGAGAGTTTCAACTTTTCGTCTTTTTTAATTAAAATAAATAAACTTTTATATCAATATGTAACTCCTATTTTTGTGCATAATGTCCATTTTGATAGAAAAGCATTTATTTGACCATGTTAAAAATATATTAAAAAATTCAACTTTATTTTTATATTTTCAACTAAAAGTTAAATTCATATGTATCTATTTTCAACCATTAGAAAAATCGGAAAAAAAGTAAATCATAACTTACCCACAAAAACAATTAATAAATTTTTTAGCAAATGGATTTTAAGTTCACTAAATTTTGTATTTTATAAAATTAGTTGGTAAGATTTACATTTATTATATATTATAAAATATTTTTATCTTTTGAATAAAATTATTAATTTATCATAATCATAAAAAATCTAAAAATTTGTGGCACATCCATAAATATATAATAAATATAAGAATTGATAAATTCTTATTAAAATTTATGACACATTCATAAATATATAATCAAATATACAGGTTGATAAATTCCTATTAAAATTTATGACACATTCATAAATATATAATAATATACGAGTTGATAAATCCCAATTAAAAGACATACACATTAATAAAAATATTATATTATAATATATATATATATATATATATAAACTTACATTATATACTCTCTTTTTTATATTTAAATTTATTTCTTAATTGTTTAAATATATATTTAGACATGTTTTGAATAATTTATAATACACTAATATATTACACAAATAACACTGAAATTGCTTTAAAACAATAACTAATTACATGTAATTTTTTTTTTCAAACCTTCACTATAACTTCGGTGCAAAACATCAAAATTTGACACAATTATTATAGACATGTTGAATAGAATTCCGAACAATGTTCTAGTAATTTACCATTATTCCAACACGAAAACAAGCTTCTAAGTAACATCAGACATTTTTTAAAAAGATATTATTATCTTATCTGAAAAATCATAGATTTGACAATGTGAAAAGTGTTTGAAAGGATGAATTATGGGAAAGCATTGAATTGAACCATGTGATTTTGCTAATTTCTATATCACTTTTGATTTTTCCTTTTTGCAAGTTGAAAACTTTAAACACATGCTTATACACAGATTGGTAAAACTATGATTCAGGACCACTAATTAGTTTTTTAATTGATACACAAACACTGTTTAGATTGAAAATGAAGAAAAAAAAATCTTAAATGGTCATAAATGCAAACCTTTTCAAGGGCTATTATTAAGGTTTTTTTTTTTACAAATTAAAAAAACATAAAGACCCCTAAATATACCTAGTGAATATTTGTGGCTTTGAAGAGTTTAAAGAAGAATCTCTTTGATTTCATGCAAAACCCTAGAAACAACTAAAGGGTCCTGCAACACTGTTTTGTGGGGACAACCCTTCTTTATTGTTGTTTGATTTCATTTGTTGTGATTGGTTTGTTGTTTCTTCAATCAATTGTTTCATTGCCAAATCCAACCCATCCTTTTCCCTATCTGTTACCGACATGTATTTGACTTTGTCTCTTTGGAATTTCATAATAACTTTTTCTTTTTTTTATATATATAATAACTATGTTAAAGATTATATTTATGATATTTTTAATTAATTTGAGATAATATCTTTTTGCATAATACATTCAAAGTGGATTCTATGATTGAAAATTATTCAATATAGTGTTCTTTATGATATTTTAAATTATTTTGTATTATGCTTAAAAGATCATAGTATTTCATGTAATTCAATACATTCTTTTTACTCGGAGAGTTGTTGCATTTTTAGTTAATTTCATTAATTATGCCTAGTATAATGTACATATTTTAAATAATTTAATACTTAAATTTAAATTACTTGAACATTATTTTGATTTAAAATTATTTTATTTTTATTTATGGATTACATACTTGGTTAGTTTAAATCAGATGATAAAATAGAGTTGGTATTGTTTTCTAAGTCTCACTTTATAGGAGAATATATTAGCAAACTATAAAGATGGATTGATACTGCATTATATGGTTTTTAAAAGAAATTTTATCCAAAACAAATTTTAATAAGTTTAATGATAAATTATTTATAAATTTTTCTAACAATTCAGAATATATATATATATATATATATATTAATACAAGAAAATCATTAAATAGTAATTAAATTTAGACATAAAAAATAATTAGTCATTATATTAACTAAATTAGATACTAATTTAGAGACTAAAAAATTATTTGTATCCAAAGCGATTTTTATTATTAATAAAAATTTATAAAATGATTTCTAAATTTGTATTTAAATTAGCTACCTAAGTTTTAAGGAGTAATATTTTAGATTCTAAATTAGTCTTTAAAAGACTAATAAAGATTAATTTAGAATATAAAGTAGTAAGTAGTTGAAACCTCGGTAGCTAATGGTTAGATATCAATTTAGAAACCATTTTATAAATTTTTATTAATAATAGAAACTATTTTAGATATCAATAGTTTTTTTAGTTTATAAAATGATCTCTAATTTAATTAATTAGTAGCTAATTATTTTTATCTCTAAAATTAATTTTTATTTAATAATTTTCTTGTAGTATATATATAATTCTTGTAGTATAATTAGTAGCTAATTATCAATTTATTTTTTTGTTCAACTGGATAAAAGTTTAGTTTTAATGTTCTTTACAAAGATTTAACCAATTGTTTTCTCAAAACAATAGGTTGTTTATACCAGTAGAGAAAGAACAGTGTGTTCCGACCTCAAGTCGTTGGGCAGCATCGCTAGGGTCAATCACCGCATCCAAGGTATTGTCCGCTTTGGAGGTCGGTGCTCCGTCACGGTTTTGTCCTTAAAAGGCGCCTCAAAGGGTGAAGGGAGGAGGGAGTATATAAACTGCCCTTGGCCTCAATTCCTGAGCGATGTGAGACTATATTGGTATACAGAAACAAGCCCCCCAGTCGAGGTCTAAGGGGAGTGGATCCCCCTAGTTGAGGGGCAAAGGAGCCTCTTCGGCCCCACAATGGGCGCCATTTGTTCCTACTAGGGAGATAGGACCTAGAGAACTATTGAAGTCTTCTTCTTCTCCTTCCTTCAGTCGGTCAACTTACTGGGTGATGAACTGGGATTCCTCTCGCCCTCCTGCTTCTCCTTCGGCACTCGGTCTCGGGTGAACACCGGATGGTGGGGGTACCTGCGAAGGCACTCCGACGCTCAAGTCACTAAAGCGGGTGATCAGCTCTCAGGTAGGTGAACAGTAATAAATGACATACCGCCCTCTCCAAGTTCGTCCCCCGCCTGGCCGAGAGGATGAGGCCGATGGTCCAGCTGCTCCGAAAGGGCAAAAACACACACCTGGAGAGGGCAGTATGTCATTTATTATTGTTCACCTACCTGAGAGTTGACCACCCGCTGTACTGACTTGAGCGTCGGAGTACCTTCGCAGGTACCCCCACCATTCGGTGTTCACTCGAGACCGAGTACCGAAGGAGAAGCAGGAGGATGAGAGGAATCCCAGCTCATCACCCAGTAAGCTGACCGACCGAAGGAAGGAGAAGAAGACTTCACTAGTTCTCTAGGTCCCATCTCCCTAGTAGGAACACAGTGTATAAGAGAAGGGATGGAGAGATTCACACACAAAGGTTTATATTGATTCACTCTTAACCAAAATCTACATTCAGTCCTCAACTAACCACTGAGAATTCATTATGTAATTAAACCTAGATTACAAAACACACACCAAGAGTGATAATCTTGAACCCCTTAAGAACACTCACCACTCCTTGGCAACACCACAGTTTTCAGAAACACTTTTCTAAAACTTCCTTACACCAAACACATAGAATTACAATGTTCAAAGTGAAAGAAAAATAAAATAAAATAATATATATATATATATATATATAAAAGTAGACAAAGACCCAGTACTATTCCACACACAAGTGATGATCCAAAGCTCTTGAACTCTTGAAAAACGTTTTTAATAATCTCTTTTTCTTAGGTTCTTGAAAAGATCATAAAATACTCTTGATATAGACTTAAGCAAGTGGTCAAAACTGTTAGATCATAAATCAAAAGCAGTTGGAATCATTTAAAAACAGTTTCAAACTCTTAACAAAATTTTGTTATAAAAACAACAGATTATTTTCCAACACAACATATTGAAATGAATTTTCTGTTAAGGTTTTCATAAAACACAATCAGTTGTTTTATCAAAATAACTAGTTGTTTCAATCTGACAGTAAAGACAAAACAAAGAAAAGTTTTTCCAAATCATTTTGAAAACCACTAAGTGTCAAACAACCTGTTGTTTTGACAATTCAACATGTTGAAAAACTTGCCTTAGCCATAATACCTTTGAATGGCAGCTTTTTCAACTAGTTGATTTTAAAAAACAACTTACTAAAATTTCTCATCTTTTAAGAAAACATTTCTTTCAAAAAAGATGAAGAATTAAGTGAGTTTGGATCAATACAAGGAGTGAATTAATAAGTCAAAAACTACTAAACAACACACACATAACAATAGGGTCTTCAAGCTTTTCACACAAATTTAAAAGCATCAAAACATCTTCAACAAAATCAACGTCTCTAGTTATTTATGTCTAGAAAATTTCTGTCTATGTCACTAGAAATTTTCTATTCCTATTTAATTCACACAAACAACATATAAAACTCTTGTATGACACAAAGAGGAACAAGATCTTATTTAGATTAATAATATAATTAAACTATTTTAATCTATCTTTCTTTCTCTCCTTAATGGTAATATAATTTTTTAGAAAGACATTTTTTATTCTCCTTTTAATTTAAATTCTATTTTTTTAAACTTAAATAAATGGGTTCTTCCCATCTTAACCTCAATTTCTTAGTGACATTGAATTTGTTTGTTCTCTACAAACAAGTTCTTAAAGAAGGACAAATTTTAAAATTATGTTAACATTGAGTTAAATTTAATCAAAGTATCCTTAAATTATTGTGTATACATGTTAGTCATCCAATTTTCATCATATTAAATCATTATCTCTTTCTTTCACTTTTTAATTCATATATGTGTGGGGAGAATTAAAGACAACTTTATTACGTTTTTTCTTTTGTCTTCGCATGATGACTAAATATGATATTATAGTTGTTTGTTGGTTTACAAGCTTAACGCACTATCACTTTATTTATTTATGAAGCTTCCCATAGCAATTAAGTGCATGTTTAGTTAGTTTTTGTGGAGTGAGAAATTAATATACGTATATTAAAAAATAATAATTACTTTTATTATTTATTTACCCGTTTGAAAAATCTTACCAAAAAAAAAACACACTTTGAAAGTAACATGCGTGGAAGACTCACTTTAGTTTAAGAAAATAAGATTTAAGTTAAATAGAGAATAATGAAGATATATTTTTTAAAGAAGGTATTATAAATAAATTTAAAAGTATTTTATTTTTCATTTATTATAAAATTTCACGTTTCTAAATTTATTTATTTATTTATTTTTAAATTATGGACTAGTCATTTATGATTTTCACGATCAAACTTCCTAGTTTAGAAAATAAATGTGTATAAATAAAGATAGGAATATCATAATTTTGATCTAGGTAAGTTTCTTCTTCTCCCATAATTGAATTTCTTTCTTTTATTTTGCTAGGGTTTTGTACTTAATATGTACTAATTAACTCAGGAATATGAATATTTTTGTTAAATTAATATTTTGATTTATAGATTTTTGTTTTGAAAGCTCACTGCAAAAAAATGTTATTTTTTATTTTTGTATTTAAGAGGTTACAACTTCTATTCTTGAGTTTTCTTAGGCAACAACCTATTGGAGGCTAAGTGAAATTATTTCTTGAAATTGAAACCCCAATATACCATATATATATATATATACATATATAACCTTTAATTTTCTCAATTTTAGTTTCATAAAATCAAAAAATCATTTAAAGTACCAATATTTTTTTAATTTCTAAAATAATATTTAAATTAGTTAATATAATGATCAATTACTTTTTATTTCTAAAATTAATCCCAATTTTCTTATAATAATAATTACATATAACATCAATTGTTCCTAGTAAAACAAAGTTTCTAAAAAAATCATTTGTAAATAACATCAATCATCTCATAATGTATCAAATTATATATGAAGAGACCATATAAACAAATCAAAATCGAATTGTAAATCAAATTATGGAGTTTAAAATATTTACACTCTTAAATAAATAAAAACTATACTCTAATTATAAACTATAATTTTTAGGGTAATTATATATATATATATACTACAATATATATGTAAGATAATTAACTCTTTGGTTAATTATTACTTTATTTAAATTGTTAATAACATTGATTAAATTATATTGGTACAAATGTTTGATTGTGTTGCAATGATACTACTTTATGTGTGCGTTCCAGTTCTTATGGTAGTGCAAATTGTAGAGAAAGTCAACTTGAACAATATTATCTTAATTATTCTAATCCAAAATTGAGAGCTTAATTAGCTGCTATTTGATTATTATAAATAACGTGTAGCACATACAATCATTAATGTTCATAATTTCATAGGTTACTTCTTCACCAAAAGAACTCAATTGTCCTATAATCAAATTCAAATTAAAATATTCTTCTTCACGCCAAATTTATAAAGCATGTTTAATATTATATCATTATATATATTCTAGACAGTTGGCAATTAATATTGGTCAACATAGTAGTTAAGTCAACTCTGTAAAATTAAAATTCAAAAATGATTTTTCTGCCCCGTGGACCTACTCGTGTGTGTCTCTGGTTGCTTTCTCTCTTCGTTTTTCATATATTTAAATCCTTTATATTTATTTATTGAAAACAGCTCCTTTTATTTTCTGAGTTTTAAAATGAACACTAATTGTCGTCATTTAAATAAGAGAAAAATGTGAGAAACACAATTTAAAATTTGGGTTGGTAGGTAAAGGGGAAAAGATTATGTTTTGGATTGATTGTTGGGTTGGAAATGATATTGTCTTAAATAGATATCCTAGATTATTTTTAAATTCAATGTTTAAAGTGGGATCTATTGATCAGAATGGGATATGGCATGAGGGTTAATGAGTATGGCAATTTGAGTGGAGAAGAGAGTGGTTTCAACGAAACAAGAACATGTAAATGTCTTAATGGATGAATTGAAAGCTCTTTAATTAGATCTATGCAAAAATAATGAGTGGACTTGGTTAGGTGATATCTCCAATTCTTGCACAGTTGAATTTGTCTATAAAATTCTCTTGCCCCATGATCTTTTGCAGTCATGTTCCTTCTCTGCTTTTAATTTTGATTTTTTCTGGTGTTTAAAAGTTCTTCCCTCCGCACAATTTTTTGCTTGACGTGTTTTAGTTGGGAAAATTGCAACATATGACAACTTAATGTGTAGAGGTATTTATTCTGGAAGGAGAATGTGTGTCATGTGTGGGTCTAAGATTGAGACGATTAACCATCTTTTCTTTTCATGTAAAGTAAAGTATGGTATATGAGTGATGTTTGGGTTAGTAAGAATTTTGTACATTGTGTTAATCTCATACAATATTTTGAACAATTTGAGCTTTTGGATTTAAACTGCTTGGGTAATAATATCCAAAAATGTATGTGGATAGTCATTATTTGGGGAATTTTGAACCATAGAAATAGAATAATCTTCAATAATACGGTGATGGTTCCAATTTAAATATTTATTGTGGCTCAAGTAAAGGCATGGGCACGGCTATAAATTTTCAAAATCATGTTTCTCTTACTCTGATTGGTGTATCGATGCATGTTTAAAATCATTACACTAACCGATGACTTTTGTTAAATGTTTGTTTGATTTTGAGGTCACGCTCTTGGGTATTCCAACCACTACGGTTGTTTGGAAGGTTGTTATAGGAGTGATTTCGCAACATAGAATCATCATGTTTGTTTACACACGGTTCTTGTTGCTTGCTTGCTTTGTTGTCAACATGTATATATGAGGGATATGCTTAAAACTTGTTTAGATATGCTTTGTAGAATATGGGCACAGAGACGACTAATTTTTTTTTTGGGATCTCTCATCTCTTTTAAAATGAGGGTTTTTTTTACATAAGTTGGAGTACCTCTAATACTCCCATTTATTTTATTTTTTATTGTTGATTAGAAAAAATAATTTAAAATTTGTTGAAAATCTTAAAAGTTAGGTCCCACAATGATATTTTTCTTACTTTTATATTTTTTAATAAATTTTAAAATAAAATAGTATGTTAAAAGGAATTATTGAAAGAACGTGTTAATAGATATAAGCGCGTCATTAGTTTATTAGCATTTTCAAAATTTTCTTTAACTAATAAATAAGTTTAATGTTTAAATATTTTATTTTATTGCCTCGAGGTTAGGAACTTGTCACAAGTCTATATACAGAGGAAAAAAAACATCTTACCTATTAAAGATATAAAACATGTTACATATTAAAGATATAAAATATGTTAAATATTAAAATTATTATTGTTTATTAAAATATAATAATTTAATTTAATAAAAGTTAAATTAAACAAAAATATATTACGAGAAACATTAAAAAAAATTAATTTTACTATATGGAGTTTTTGTAAACCTCTGATAAGTTTCTATAGTTTTACAAAAACTAATAATTATTTTTCTTTATTTTTTACTTTCCCCCTATTGTTGGTGGCACAATACTTCTCATGTTTTATTTTTTCACAGACTACAACTTCCTCACCTTTCTCAGATTATTAAACATTTCTCAATCCCTGGAAAATCATCTCACGTTTCTTCAACTCTCTCACGTTCTTCCCTCCGTTCTTCCCTCTAAAGCTTCATTTCTCACTATGTTTTTGTCCTAGAAAATCATCTTCAGCTTCTTCGTTCTTCCCTCTGAATTGAAGGCTCATTTCTCACTCTGCTTTTGTTATATTAGGTATTCATTTTCGTTTTTCCCTATTTGATTTTTCAAATTTGGTTTCCATCTTCTCCATTTCTCATTTCCAAAGCTGCAGTGTGTTTTGCACAACGTTCATGCCTCAGATTTTTCTCAAGGATCGAATACAACTTTTCGAACACTGTCTCTGATTAGTCTCAGGTACGATCTTTTCTCATTGTAATGATTTTTAGTTTTTTGGTTTGATAATGTGTTCTTCAAGCTTTGTTTTTCTTATAAATGTTCTGGATATTTTTTTAAAATGTATGTATTTTGTTTTTAAGGGTATAAATGTGGACTAGAGTATAGGGAGACTGTTTTTTGTAAGTGTAGGGAGATTGTTTTTTGTAAGTAGGCACACTGTAATTATTATTAAGAATAAAGAACAATTCATTGAAGTATGCTCTGATGACATTATACCTTGAAATAATAGTTGGTAGAAAAATAAGATTATCCCAAAAGAGACTAATTGTATGAGAGAATTAGTACATGTTTGACTTAGTTGGGGATCACTAAGTGCATTACACAACGAAACTGATTATGGAACAACTGAAAGCATATTCGTTTTGTAGTTTGGTGGAGTTCTATTATGGTAATATACATTTATATAGGGGAACCATCCATGGATTCCAAACTTGACCTATGTGTTTTGTTCAGAGTGTTTCAAATTTGGACTTGTCAGAGAAACGTTTCAATGTGGCTTTCTGGGCTAGTATATGACTTTTACAACACCCAAATGATAGTGGACCTGCAGGTGACGCTACTGTGAAGTGTGTCTTGGAAAGGTTTTTGGTGTGTAGAAGTGAAAGGGGTCTAAATAGATGTTGATGAACCTTGTGTGAAAGGATCTTGTGCTGCTGTATAGTTTTGCATAATTATGTAGAAAATATGTCTTGGTTTTTCACTGGACTCTATTTTTTTTTGCTTTTTTTTGTCTTTGTTGCACCCTGTTTTAATCTGCAGTTTTTGGCCTTAGAAAAAGTTGTTTCTGTTTTGGTTAGGGTCACTATAGATACTGTGTGGTTCATGTCAAATTTATGTTTTAATCTCTCTTACAACGTGTCATATAATTTTTCTTCATTTCAATAGGAAAAAGAGTGTGACCACAAGGTTACTAGAGAAAATATATGGATAGCTACACATAAGCATGCTAATGGAGCATTTGTAAGTGATGAAGCGAAGGAAATTGGTGTAAGTTTAATTCTAATGAAGTTTATAATTGTCAATAACACTTAATGTAAGTTTAATTTATTTCTTTTTGTGTTCTTTGTAGGAAAAAATTCAAGCATATGAATTAACCTCGTCATCATTCATATATAAAGAAATATCAATAATGGATTCCTTAGCTTGTGTTTTCGGAAGCCAAGAACATTGTGGATGTGTTAGGGCTTTAGGTTTGGGTCCTTACCCTTCTAAAGTGTTTGGCTGCAATGCTCATTCATATAGTGAGACATCTTCCAATACAGATTTACAAAATCAAGTTCATTATTTATTACTTTTGTTCATATTTTTTTATTTAGGATGTGAAGTTCAACAGTGACAATGTGGCAACGTGTTATATACGGGTGAAAGTAGGTTAACTGTTACCTTATTAAAAGATGGGGAACCTTGATTGAAATATCATATTAGAGACTTGTATTTGAGGCATATTAGAGACTTGTACGATTTTTGGAGTTGGTCATAGTGAGTAGCAAGTAGGGAAAACTAAAAGTTTTAAATATTGATACACAGTTTGTCCAAAACATAGTGTATAATATATTTTCCAAAAAACTTAATAAACCTAAGACCTAATTACACTTGACCTGGGCTAATTAAGGAGTTTCACTCATTTTCTAAGCTTCCTTGATTCATGTGAAAGTGAAAAATGTTTGTTGTGAAAAATCTCTGATGGCCTAGTAGGATCTTTAGGTCCCCCTATACTCTGGTACCTTCTCTGATGCTCGTCGGTATAGACCAGTCGGTGATTCTAACTTGTTTTGAAACGTGTTTCCCCTTACCAACTCCATCATGAATTACTTAGCTATATCAGGATGTTCATCTTTGGGTGGGTTCTAGATTTTTCACGTCAGACTCGTTGAATCTCATCCGAAGGTTATATTGGAGATGAAAAATTAACCTATTCAATTTTTCATCTATGAAATTGGAATTTTTTTAGGGTGCTATGTTATGCTAGTTTTGAAGGTAAACTAGATAGCAAAAATTGTTGTGAACTATATGTTTTTGGTGAATCAGATTTCCAACTGCTGTTATATGGCTTTTAAAACATTTTTCTTTTAATATTTATTTATAGGGTATTAATTAGTGTGGTGTTATGACGTGATATAAGTAGCCTAAATACAGTCATGCATATTATTAGTAAGTTATGTTTTTTTAGAAAGTGGTGATTTAGTATAAAATAAAGAATGTATGATTAAAGGATATTACCCTTTATTAATCAATTATTTAGTTTTCTTGTTCTCAATTGTATATTATTATATTTTAATTTTTAGTATGGTATTGACTTATTTGATTTGGCAATAGTATTATGATAGCAAGTGATTAATTTCATTCAATTTTTTTTCAACTAAGTTTCTATGTTGACATCTCAAGTCAATGAAATGAAGGCAATGATGACTTTTTTGGTGCAAAACTATTCAGGAGAGTTGCCTCATGATTTTGCTATGTTTTATGCATCAGCGATAATCTTTATTAAATTAATATATATTTTATATTATAATTGGAATGTTACTTATTATAACTATTTTTATATATTAGGCATTCGATCAAGGAAGTGTCCCTAATGATGAAACAAATTACCAACATCAAGAATCATAGTTGAAGAATGTTATTTAGTAGGAACTGTTTTATTATTCACTTTTTGATATTTCGTAGGTTTTAGTTATTTGTGAGAACTGTTTTGTTTGTAAGGTACACAAAGAAGGTTAACAAGGAGCTGCTACTTTATATTTTTAGTGCTGGTTTGTCTTTTCCCTTTTTTTTAAACAATGAAAAAACTTTGCCTTTTCTCCCGAAACTCTTGTATGATTTTCCCAAGTTAATTTGAAGTTAATTGGGGATTTTAGCCACTAAATTGGGTTGCTCACATGAGCTTTGGTCATTGATCTTTTTGAAAACCTATTTATTTCATTCACATTGTTTCTGTTGGACTAAATTTCGAATATAGATTACACCGTGTAAGATTGAAATAACCCATTATTTAGATAATTTTGCTTTTTATCTAGAGATGTCATTTTTTGTTTTGTAAATCGTAGAGAGGAGAGGGGAGAGGATTTGGCTGGTTTGAGATTTATACTTATGCTTGAGACTAGTCATTATAAATATTAAATTGATTAAAAAGCTGGAAAAATTTTAGACTTCGTAGGTAGTATTTAGTGCTCAAGTAGGAAGCATGGGGTATACGGACTTACAAAAAAAATCATTTGATGAAGTGGTGAATGACTCTAGCTGAACATTATGACCATGATTTGTTTGCTTCTCAATCATGTTGTTTCAAGTGATTTTTAGTTAGGGTTTTAAGGTATTCTACATGTTTTGTTGTTCAGTGTTCTTTTATTTGGCTTATTATGCAAACTTTTAACCCAAAGTTTAGACATGAGTTTCTCTCAGCATATGTTGATCCAGTTCATATACTTTTGGTTCTCGAATTAATCAAATCTTAGTGTACAGGGATTGCCTGTTTGCTTCTTAATATGACTTGTATGAAAAATTAAGTTTGATGGTACTCTTTCTAGCTTCTTACATAATTAAATAAATTACATACATAAGATAGTACTGCCTCTTGTTAGGTCAAATCAAAATCTGAAACTGTTAATCTTTTGAAATTTGAAACTGTTAATCAAAATTAGATAGTACATTTAAATTAGCCCATTAAATAATCTCTCCATTTTAGTAAATATTATCTATATAATAATAAGTATTACAACTAAGTGTACAATAATATTATCTAAGTGTACATAACAGGTTTATCTAACAACATGGCTTGCAGAGGAAAACCATTGGACTATTTTGATTTACAATATTTACTATTTGTCACCCACTTTTTTTATATATACACCTCCTAAAAGTAATGGGGTTTTCAAACCGCCGGTAATCAGTTAGCGACGCTAGATCTACCAGGAGAAAAGCAAACTGCGGGTAACGCCCATAACGGGGATTAAAACCGTCGGTAATCCCAAATATAACCCTGTTAAAAATAATTTTTTTTGTAGTAAAAATCATAATATTACAACTAATTTAGAGATAAAAAAAATAATTAGTATAAGTAAGATATTATTTTATAAACTAATAATTTATTGATATATAAATAATTTTTATTAGTAATAAAAGTTTATAAAGTAGTTTCTAAACTAATATTTTATATTATTTATCAAAGTTTTAACTACAAATTATTTTAGATTATAAATTAGTCACTAATCTAATCAAATATTAATTTAAAATATAAAAAATTAATAACTAAAACATGGTAGTTAATATTAAATACCAATTTAAAAACTATTTTATAAATTTTTATCAATAAAATAAACTAAAATTTAGATATCAAAAAAATTATTATGTCTTTTAAATAAAAGTTTTCATGTTACGTATCACTATGCAACTTGACATATAATTATTTTATGTCTTTATATTAATTATTATTTAATGATTTTCTTAAAGTGACATTAATTCACCAATTGATTTGCTCTATTTCATTGACTATCTCATCCATTTTATTTATATGAATGATTTTCTATTTGAGTCTCTTCGAATATAAGGTTGACTTTATTGATATGAATAACCTTATAATAATAGAAATGATAATAATTATAACTATTTGTAACACATTTTTTTTATAAACACACACACTGAGACACACACAGACAGACAGACACAGACACACACACACAGACAGACAGACACAGACACACAGACACACACACACAGACAGACACAGACACACAGACACACACACACACAGACACAGACACACACACACACAGACAGACACAGACACAGACACACAGACACACACAGACACAGACACACACACACAGACACAGACACAGACACAGACACACACACACACAACACTATTTCAATACTACCACTTGTAAAAAATTCTAAATTATTAATGAAAACTATTATTTGCTCAAACATATTTCTTCAATCAATTTCAAACACTAAACAATAATTCAAATTCAATTTAACTAACTATATACTTAAACATGCATAATACAGTTTCTAGATTAATTTATTATTTAAATAAAGTATTCTAAGGTTTTATTAAAAACACATATATGTGTCGTTACCTAAAATTCTTTATTCCATTGGAAATTTAAACTTCACTAGGGAAACTTCTACAAAATCTAAAGACCAAAAGCTTGTTATCCAACATCACCAAATTTCAGTTTAAGGTAAAATAAGTTGATATGAACATTTTTCTCAATTGTCTGTATTAAGATTGATGGATAAAACATAAGAAAAATAAGAGAATAAAAAGATTTTTAGAGTAAAAATGAACTTACACTATTTAAAAATCTATTAAGATATAAATGTATTTTGACTCTTCAACTAGGGCATAATGTGGTTATATTTTACAATATATGAGATATGAAAAAAAAATGAGAGAGGAGATATAAAAAAATAAGAAAGATGAGAAAAATGAAAATGGACAATATCATAGTCACTACAAGAAAATCATGAAATAAAAACCAATTTTTAGAGAAAAAAAATAATTAGTTGCTATAGGGACTAAATTATAGACCATTTTAGAGACTAAAAAATTTTTGGTTTCTAAATTAGTTTCTATTATTTTTAAATAGTTTCTAAATTGGAATCTAATTAGCAACCAAAGTTTTTGCTGTCAATTATTTAGATTCTAAATTTGGTAGCAAAAACCTTGGTTGCTAATTAGACATCAATTTAAAAATTATTTAACAATAATATAAACTAATTTAGAAACCAAATTTTTTTTAGTATCTAAAACGATCTCTAATTTAGTCACTATAACATCTAATTATTTTTAGTTTTTAAAAATTGGTTTCTATTTCATGATTTCCTTGTAGTGGGTTGATAAGTTTAAACAATATATTAAGTAGCAATCCAAAAAAAAAAAACTATAAGATAGAAACACTTCTATTGTAATTAAAAAAAAATAGTTAAATCAACTTCTACTTAATTAAAATGAGTTATCAAATATATTATTAAAAGGACGAAAATAATATTTAATGTTATCTACTATCTTGATTTTTCTTTTAAGACCAAATCCCGGACCAAGTTAAACTTCTATTTATATTATTTCAAATCAATTATTATATTTTAGTTAGAAAAGTCAAAAAAAAATAAAACACGAAAGAATCTTAAACCAAATCCTTAAAGTGATTTTTTTTTCTTCAAATTTGCCGGATCTTCAAACATTATTATTTCTTCATTATTGTTGGGAAAAGGGAAGGTATTCAAAGAGGACAATGCAAGTAAGTCAAAATATCATTAATGTAATTGTTGGTATATTTAATTTAAATTATTCCACAAGTTCTTAAATAATGTGACCTTTCCTAGTTAGGTTTTTATTTGAACATGCATTTATTTTTCAATTGGCTTTTGTCATCTAATTCTTGTTATAAAATTCAATTACAGTTTTCAGAGTGGCCACTTTCTATATATTTATTATAAATAATTCTTATATCTTTAAATTAATATAATTATTGAAAATTTCACATTAATTAAAAATAAAAATATTTCATAATATATAAATAGTTAAAAATCTCATTAAACCGATTTTGTAAAATTTAATTACATTTAAAGTCCAATTAATATTAATAATAATAATAATAATAGTCACTTTTACATATTTTAAATGTAGTATTCTCAATCAAATTCTTTCTTCTTGATTTTTACCTTTTGACTTAGCTCAATTCAAATACTTTTATGCAGGTCTCTTCAAATTTTAAGCTATACCAACATTGTTCACACAACTAATTTTATTCAACAACAAATAATAAAAAAACATAATTAAAAGAAATACAAGTTCTAGAACACAATTAAAAAAATGTTCACACGCTTAAATAAAAATGACCAAATACCCTAAATATATGGAGTAGTTTAATCTTTAATTACAAGATTCAAAGAAAAAGAACTGGTGTTCTTTTACTAAAGATTAATTTTAAATAAGGTTAAATTATTTTTTTATTTGTTTAATTCATTTCAAATAAGTACTTATTATTAAAAAAATTAAATGAGTATTTTATTTTTAATAAAATGAGTGTTTTAATTTCTCAAGTTCATTGATATAATAACATGGTTATAGTTAATTATTATTTTATAGTTTATTTTAAAGTTCAGTCTTTACAGTTTTATCCTTAAAATGTGTTTTTGATGGTTAAGAAAGGAAAATTTATTTAAGTCCTTGACTCATAAATGATATTAGATTATTGAATATATTGGAGTAAACCTCCAACGGGATTCGTTTTTTAAACCATTTTTCTATTGAGATAACATCGTTACTGTAAATCATTACATTTAAAATATTATCCTTTTTGGCACCCGATCAGAGCTTCATTATAATCTTGTTCTTGAAAGACACTTCAAAATGATAAGGTGAAAATGTGTATTTAAATTAATCCTTAACCTCAACTCCTAAATCATGTGTGAGATTATTAAACATGATTTAAATGTGTATTTAAATTATTTTTCATCCAAGAGTAAAAAGGTTAATTGAAAAATTATGATTATTTTTATTTGTCCACAATGATTATAATAATAGATATTATTATTATTTTTTTAAGTATAATAAAAATTATAATTTAAAAAAAATTACAATACTAATATCATGACGGTTTTAAATTACTACCATAATTTTTTTTTAATTTAAAAACTCGTAATATGATTTTTTTTCTTATTAATTAAATTATTTTGCTTATATAATAATTTTAATAATGCAGCAATTGTTTATTTGAAATTTCAATTGCCATAGAATTGAGTTTCATGAATAAGATCAAAGAAAGGAGACATGTATAACCTACACATCAACACTCGTAAGGACATATTTTAAATATATTTCAGGTGGTGTATGGATATATTATGAGAGTTATGATTTTGGTTTATTTTGGATTTTGAGTGTGCTCTGAGGATATTTTAAAATTTGAAGAAAAAATTAGACTAATGTGTTATTAGTTATTAAGGTATATGGGAAGGTAGTATGTACGATTGAGACTATGTTTTGGATCTCGTCATTATGTCGACTGACACCAAAAATTTGTTTATGTTTAAGCAAAGTTAGTGAGGTTAATCAGTAATTAAAAGTTAGGTAATACACTTCTAAACATAACCCAAGTTCTCTAATTTGACCCAATAAGAAAAGGTCACCAAAATAATATAAATAACACAAATTCCAAGAATCAGGTATGTCATTGTAGCATACTGAGTGTCGAATACTAAATCTGACTTGAACGTCGGAGTACCTTCTTCAGGTACCATTCGAGTCGGGACTACGTGAAGACCGAAGAGTGGAAGGAGTCGAGGAGAGGAAGGAGCTTGCTTTAAGAGGAACAAAAGTGCAAACTGACCGACCAACCGAGGAAGTAGAAGAGTCGTTTCAATCGTTCTTTATGCCCCAACCCCGTTCGAGAACAATTGACGCCCACCGTGGGGCCAAGAGAATTCAGGTGAAGAAGAAAATAGATAATATCAACTCGAAGCATGACTAGCGAAAGGATGTCCAAATTTAAGCAAATGACATTATTGATGTCTTTGTAGAGAGAGATGACTGAGATGAAGAAGAGGAATGAGGAGGTCACCCGGAAGAATGAGGATGGGATCCTAGCTCTCCGAAAAGAGAATGAAGAAATGAGAAGGAAACTAGGGGAGGTGGGACCGTCTGTTGGACCGATCAATCTTGTCGGTAGGTCCTTCATCATCCCCACCGGTCCCAATACTGTTGAGGAGCCAAAGGACAAAGTTCACACCCAAGAGGTTGACGGTGAGTCCTACCTGAATAAGTCGGCCCCTACGACTGGTACCTTGGACTCGGTCCGCCGACATCCTTTTACCGATTCCATAATCGAAGTACCACTGCCAGATAAGTGAAAAAGCTTCAATAGAGATCACTACAATGGCACGACCGATCCGGACGAGCACATAGACGCGTATACCACACACATGAGAAATTGTGTAATATTTTTAAATAATTTAAATTTTTTAATATTAAAAATAGTGTAATTTCATGAAATTTTAAAAATAGTTAATAGTTATGAGGTGATAGTATAAGAATAGAGTGTATAATGTCAATGTAGTTTGGGTTGGGTTGTGACAACAGAAAGTCCCCACCTAATATTGCAAATTTCAGGCCCAAATTAACTTCTATCTTTACAATGACCAATTTTGGGCTTTTAATTTATCCACCCTCATAATTACATACCGGCAAATTCTTCCTGCACCATATCAATTTTAACCTTCACCATATCAATTTTTTAAATTTCCAAAACTACCCTCCTGCACCATATCAATTTTAACCTCCACCAAATCAATTTTTTAAATTTCCAAA
>Ga0123342_1000817_pt1 | contig 50941 bp, 18 predicted proteins | sample Turbeawhitnodule_FD_89960 | JGI IMG/M metagenome (GOLD analysis project Ga0123342, IMG submission 89960) | Root nodule microbial communities of legume samples collected from Mexico - Turtle bean Mexico white nodule | ecosystem: Host-associated > Plants > Roots > Nodule | place: Mexico: Nepantla...
AAAAAAAAAAAAAAATTGTGTTTGTGTCTCAGAGATAGAGTTTTAAATATATATATATATATATATATATATATATATATATATATATATATATATATATATATATATATATATGGAAAGTCTCGGAGGTGGTTGTGGTGGTAATCAATCATACTCAATTATTGAAAACTAATAAAATAGTGCAATTAATAAATAAATGAGAACTAAATTATGTAATAACTGGATAATAAAATATAACATACACCTAAAATATTATAAACCTTTATATACAATATTAAAATAGGGCAGATTTTTTTCCTCTGAACTTACGTATTTGCCCTTCTTCTTCCTCCATATTGTGTCTCTTCCGTATTCCTTTGGTTACAAGTGTTCATTTGGAAAACTCGGGTTTCACATTTGCTTTTGTCTTGTACGCTATTTTACCTTTGTTATGGCTGTTTGTTTGTTCTAATCGCTTTTTAATATTTTTAAACCTTTACTTAATTGATGATTAAAAAATAAAATAATTGAAGTTTTATGCTCGCTAAAAGGTGATTTGTGTTGTTTAACTAATATTTGTCTTATGCTTATTATTTACGTCACTCTTTTAAGAGATATGCATCTTTAATTTTTATACACAAAGAATTTTACATTGTTAAATAGTTGAAAAGTATGTATTAGGGGTGAGAATAGAAATTTTTTATTCAATTATATTAAAGTTTAAAATTTTTGGATGGGTTGGAATTGGATTATTAGATTTATTATAACATGCGAAAAAGAAATTTCTGCGTTTTTCTGCGTAAAATTGGGGGGTGATATATTAATACGGTAAAAACAGTAAAAATATACACTTCACACTTTAATAAAAAAAAAACTAATTAAAAATATTATTATAATCAATGTTAAATATATGAAGAAACTTTTTTCGATAAAATTAGTATCTTTTTCTTATCATAACATGAACGGGTATTTATTGTTACAGGTTCTACCTACAAAAGCAGCCACTTTGATTTAATATCAATCGGTTTCCAAGTGGCATATACATTATATAATAAATAAATTATGTAATTTATTTTTAGGGTTTAGGATTTAATTGTAAAATTTATTTTTATATATTTCATGTCTTTATATTTAAAATAATAAATGATTTATTTATGCTATAACTGGGATGGTTATGCTTGATATCAAGTTAAAAATATTACAACTTAAAAGGTTGCAACAAAAACATTTATAGAGTTATATATATATATATATATATATATATATATATATATATATATATATAAACACTTTTTAAGTGATTTTGGTTTAGGGAGAATTTATTACTAACACTGCTCATTCTCCTAAAAAATTCTCTCAAGTTGCTAATTCAAGTTGCTCATTCTCCATATGATTCAAGTTGCTAATTCATATTTTTTCAATGGAAAATAACTAGGTAATAATGTGACAATATTTTTAATTACATGACAATATTGTTTTCTCCAACCATCAATTTTATGGATAAATAATTCATACTTATAGTACTCATTTTAAAAAAAATACTCTTAACATGTTGTTGTGGAGATACCATGCAATTAAAAGGAAATTAGAAAATCATTGTTTAAATATTTTAAGTTGGAGATGGAATGAGGTCTCTTTAAGTCATGGTTCCTAGTTATTCGGATTTAAATCTTCCATCTCTTATCAACTCTCCCAAACATGTCCAACCCAATATTAGCTATGAACAAATGTCCGGTGTTTTGGGAAAGTTTTCATTTTCGGCAATATATTGTGATTACAAGTGGGCAAATTTTTTTCGTTCCTTTATTTAATTTTGTTTGGGGTTTTTTTTTTAATAAACTAACTGCTTCAAGGTTAAATTCGATTGTTTTATTTTTAATTTGCTAGAAAAAAAAATAGAGATGAACAAAAGAGAAAAAGAAGATAAAGAATATGAGAAGGAATATAGTTTCTATTTCTTATTGAAAATAAAGTAGATGGTCATTATATATACAAAGAGTACACTCACTCCATGTCTAGTTAAAAAGAGAGAATGTAAAATAAAGAACCAATAAAGACTAGACACTTGTAAAAAAAAACCTAAAACTTAGAAGAGACAAAAGTAAAGGCTAGACATATGTATAAAGAGAAACAACTAAGAATCAAAATAGACAAAGTAATCATTAATATTAGTTTCATTCTATAAGCCTTGTATCCATATCCTTCTGTACTCCCGAAAGCTAGGGAGAAAATATTGATGAGACCTAACTTAAAACAAATAAAGATTGAGGACTTCAGACTTTGGTATAAATGTCTGTCAGTTGTTCTGTGGTGGAAATGAGAAACAAATGGATGAGATCATTCTTCAATCTTTTCCTAACAATGTGACAATCTATTTCTGTGTGTTTCATACGCTCGTGAAACACTGGATTTGTCATTGTCACAATATAAAAGAGATGGCTGCTCAAAAGGAACTTTGAAATCTTGAAGAAGATAAGTTAGCCATTGAATTTCACTTGTAACAAAGGTCATTGTCATGTATTCAGCTTCATAATAACTCTTTGATATTGTTCCTTACTTCTTTGATTTCCAAGATATGAGGGAATTCCCAAGATACACACTAAAATCAGTCACTGATTGTCTTGAATCACTGTTGGTGCCCCAATCACTATCAGAAAAGGTTTTTATGAGCACAAGTGTTTGAAGAGAAAAATAAACCAAGACTTGAAGCTCCTTTAATATATATGAAAATTATAATTGTGGCAAAATAGTGAGCAATTACAGGCTTAGAAAGAAATTTAGAAAGGTTTTGCACATAAAAAAATTATGTCAAGTTGGGTATTAGAGAGATACATAAGTCTTCCAATCAAATCTTCTATTTCTATAGGCTTGAACATATGTGAAAGGAACACTTCTAATAAAAGACAATTTTGTATTATTATCAATAGGAGTGAGTGCATGTTTGCAGGCTAAAAGACCTGCATTTGTTAACAATTTAATTGCATATTTCCTTTATTCATTATTATTACTTTCTTACTTCTTGTTAGTTTAAGACCAAGAAAATATCTTAAATCTCCAAGATCTTTAATCTTGAATGTCTAATTCAAGGCTTGTTTGATTTGATCAATCTCCTCTTTATCATTTTTTCCCCAATATTATATCATCCATATACACCAATAATTTTGTAAAAGATTATTCAGAATAATTAATGAACAAGGAATGACCATTCATATATTGAGTATATCCCGCAAAAAGCAAAAAGGATGTCAGTTCGGCAAATCATTATTTGATGGCTTGCTTAAGGCCATATAAAGCCTTTTTTTAATTTACAAACTTGTCCTACTTGAAAATAAATCAATCTAGGAGGAGAAACCATGCATACATCTTCTTTTAACTCTCCATCATAGAGCCTTAAGTCCTTAATCTTGCAAAAGTATTTGTTTTAAGCTAGGTCTCATCAATATTTTATCATCAGCTTGGGTGGAGTATCAAAGGATATGGATACAAGAATTTTACAAGGAAGCTAATATTAGTTTTTTATTTATTTTATCTTTTCTTATTATTAGTTGTTTCTATTTGTATAGGTGTATAGTTTTTTTTTTTGTCTTTTTTTATTCTTAGTTGTTCCTCTTTGTATAATAGGGGTGGAAATGTGAGCTGGCCTGCCCCGTGCAAGGAGTGCGAATTCATTTCATTGGCCCGTCCCGCATAAGAGGTAGCCCGCAGGCTTGCCCGCATAAGAAAAATATTTTTTAAGAAAAAAAATTAAAATTTTATTAATTATAAAAAACTATTTCTGCTGTTGAAAAATTAAAATTTTATTGTTTCAATTCAAGTATGAAGGTTGCTAGAAGACTTGATTAAAAATAATTAAAGTTTTTTTTTGCATTTATTTTTTCTATATATGTATGTAAATGTATCAGAGTATCTTATCAAAGTTTTGTTACAAAATATTTTAATGAAGATGACTCATTTTTTAACAAGTATCTTATTGAAATCTCTTCTTTATATTGTTTTTTTATTAACCAAACTTTATTTAAAACTAAATCCACTGTCACTCTTAATATTAACTCATTTAGATAATTAAAATAAAACATTCATTTTTTAGTACATTAAATTCAATTTTTAAAATAAAATAAAATAAATGTCACACTACAATAAAGGTGAGTGATGTATGATTTTTTTTATCTATTTATGCAGGATAACAGGCCAACCTACCTCGCCCCGCTGTTAGCCCGTGCAGGTTGTGGGTTATGTGGGACAGGTCTAAGCGGGTCAGCAGGCTAGACTAGTGAGTCTGCCCCACGCTTTTCAGTAGCGAACTGCGGACCGACCCGCATGGCCCATCCCACATTTCCATCTTTATGTACAAGTGTCTATCCATTATTACTTCTTTGTTTTACATTCTATCTCTTTAGCTATACCTAGAATGAGTGCATTGTTTGTATATATTCAGACCATCTACTTTGTTTTCATTAGAAAAACATAAGAGATATTATTTCTCATATCCTTTGTCTTAAAATCTTGTTTGAAAGAAGAAATCATCTCCTAAAGATCAAAAATACGAATCATGTCTTTTTGTGTGAATCTCTCCTTTAAATCATTCCATATGTCAAAGGCATTGTCCATACAAATGATGTTATGTGCAAAGTATGGAGAAACAACCTTGAGCATCCAGGGAACAACCAACATATTGGCTCTTTGTCATGCTGAAAACAATCTTATTCTTTGAAATGAGGCTCATTTGAAATAAATGAGACAAATGATGATAGTTTGGTCCCTTAAGAATAATAGGGACAAAGAGAAAGGAAGGATTATCTTAAGAACTAACATGGTAAGGTGAACAAAAATCTTATGAGGGATCAACAACTTCACCCATGGATAAATGTAGCAACTAGAATTTTGGTTAGAGCTCTGATACCATATTATAAAAAAGAGCATAAATGAACAAAAGAGAAAAATGAAGGCAAAGGATGTGAGAAAGAATATCTCTTCTACTTTTTTTATTCAAGACAAAGTAAAGGGTCTGAATATATACAAGCGGTACACTCATTTTAGATCTAGCTAAAGAGAGAATGTAAAAAAAATAACCAGTAAATGCTAGACACTTATACAAAGAGAAATAACTAAGAATAAAAAAGGAAAAAAATAAAGGCTAAACACATATACAAAGAGAAACAACTAAGAATCAGAAAAGACAAAGTAACAAAATTAATATTAGCTTCCTTCTAGAACCCTTGCATCCGTATCCTTTGATATAGTACAATGAAAGTCTTTTTTTTTTATGACTACATGCATGGATACACAAGATGGTTAATTAATAGCAAGATGAAAATAAGTAATATATCAACTGGTTTGTCGTGAATAAAATGAAGAATGTGTTGCTAATATGACTTAAGTTTGGGAAAGGTGTTTCGCAATTTTTTAGGCATTGATGCGAGAATGATGAGGCTAATTGGTTGGTAGTAAAAAAAATGAAAGATGAATTTGTGTTAAAGTGTAGAAAGGGTAGCTTTGTGCAAATTGTGTTGTGAAGTTCCTATCCAAGGGTTGGTACACTAGCGGATGAAAAATAACTTGTTGCATGTTTGATATGTGCATTGGACTTTTTTATCGTGTTTTATTTTAACTTAATATTGATATAGTTGACATTACTTGCTGGGATAAAACTTTTGTTAATGTGTTGATTGATCAATGGCCAATATGAAATGTAGTTGGGTTCTGCCTTGTTTGCATATTAATAGTATGTCAATACAACTTAATTATATCTAGCAAATTTATAGGCAATGATCGAGGTGGGAAAAAAGAAAGACATATTAAGTTTAAGAGGAAAAAGAAAGGCATGGAGTAGGTTCATTGTGTTTAAGTTGTTATTCTATGTATTTTGAATTTCTATTAACATAAAGTTGTTTTGCTTGCTTTGTTCTAAATTGTTTTGATCATTCTCAAGTTGAACATTTCTTAGATGGGTTTTTGTACTTGTAATCAAAATGGACTTCATGTAATTTTTATGCTTATAAAGTGATTCTAGATCTCAAATATGCAAATTCAACCTTTTAACAAGATTTTCATGCATCAAGAATGGCAATAACATTTATAGTTCATGTTACTTCTTATTGTTCGCATGAATATTCTTTGAGTCAGGATGTGATTATCACGGTTGAGAACATAATGAAAACATATACTAACAACCTTATGTGGTTTCTTGAGGGAATCAGTTCAAGCATGTCTAAGTTGGAATTATGCTACTACAATCTTGACAAATCAATGAACAATTCGATTTGATTTAAATAGTGACCATAAAGAGGCAGATTCAAAACTAAAATATCTTGACGAACACCTTCAAGAAGTAAGTTTTATTTTTAATTGATAGAATCTACAATGTCCTTTAAGTTAGCTTTGATTTCTCCTTTTGTCTTGCTTGATGAATAGTTTTGTCTTAAAGTGACAAAATATCTCTCTGATGGATGAATACTTGGAATATGGTGTTCTCATATTGTACAATAAAAATTAGAATGAAGTCCTAATCTCTTGGGTTTTTTTTATATAGTAGTAAAAACTCTTTTTCCGTCTAGATGGAAAATATCTTCTTTGTATCTGCACACCAAAGCATTCAACTTGCTTGGTTTTGGAAATCATTATAATATTATATTGTTAATATACTTTATTTTCCTAGGTTGTTAATTACAAAACAAATACGTTGTTGTTACTAAATTAAGAATCATTTATTGCTAGAATAATGTTTTTACTTGTTGATATTCCTACCATCATGAAATTTATGTTGTTTGGGTAGCTGGAAGTATACTAAGTTATAAAAATCGAGCAAAGTAGTCCTTTATTAACATCACTAACATGTTGCATTGCATGAAGCTATTCAATTTTTTGTTGACTGCATATTCTTTGAGAGTATACATAATTTTACATTAATTTATTTTCTTGTGTTGTTGATGTAGGTACACAGATTTGTGCAAATTTGAAAGACAAGCAAGAATTGATTGAGACTAAAAAAGAATTAACCAAGCTTCAACTTGTTCGTAAAAAAACATCTTCCTCATGCCATTCACAGTCTAATGAGAAGAGATATTCACCTTCTTCCATGGATCCAAGAAGAATTGATAATGAATTTTTTTTATATGAAGTAAATCTTACGAGTTTACGAATCCAGATGGTAATAGTTCCACAAAAATGTATATAACACATGAAGAGCTCTTTTTAGCACAACCAAGTGATATGTTTGGAACTAGCGGGACCTACACCATGCATCCTTATACCAATTCTTGCATGGTGTATGATGGTGAGAGTGCAAGAACACATTCTCCATCATAACAACCTTCTCATACTACTCAAGGTATATCCTTGAGCTAGTGCTTCCCTTCACAACCCTGCACCACATAATGTTATGGCTAAGAGCTCTAGCCAACCCACATTTTATTCATATGCATGCCTACAATGAAATGATTGAGAAATTTGGGAGCATGGGATTTAAAGGTGATCATGTGGTAAGCACGGTCCAGAGTATGCAAGAAATTGAGCACCCTAAAGATTTTAACTCTCTACTTGACTGATTAAACGTCCATAATACTTAAAGGGAATGATCAGGGTATAGTACTTGTACTACATTTATCGTTTGAAAAATGGTGTGCACCAAATTTGGTTTAAATAATGTTATTCAGCATGTGTTCTATGAACAAGATTGTTAACGAATCGGGGTGATTTGTTCAAAATCTAATGTCATTACAAGTTTTAATATGAAAGTTGTGATGATTGGCTTTAAATTGAGGGCAACAGACTACCTATTGAAGAGCTCAATAAAATAGTTAGACCATCTAATGGAAGGACAATAAAACTATCTAGTACTGGTGTGACAACTCATCTAGTGCATGCATTTATTAGGCTTTGTTATCTTAATGATTTTATGTTATTTCCTTAGTTTATGTTTCATATATACAAACCATTATGAGTATAGACTATACACTTTGAAGATGTTATACTTTGTGTATAAAACCATCCAATTTTAATAAAGTATTTTCTTTCAAAAAAATTATTGTGTTTTCTTGCTTATTTTTGTTAAGAACCTAACAATTTGTGTAGATCTGTAAAGCAACAAAGGGAATCAAGGAGTTAGGAAAAAATTTGTGAAGAAACTTAATAGGGTAAATGTTAGAAATGTAGGCCTTAAACAATAGGAGGGGTGAATTGTTTATGAAATATTTTTGCAAATATTGAAGGTAGATAGAAAGCCAATGAGGAATCAATGAATTAGAAATCAGTTCAGCCAATTTCAAAATTGATTTTAATGTGATTGCAGAAAATCAACCGGTTGTTTTTGCGAAACAATCGGTTGCTTATACCAACAGTGTTAAAAACAAAGCAAAAACAGTTTTAAAAGAGAGAAAGGATAGAGAAATTAACAGAGTTTTATACTGGTTCAATTTTTACCAATAGCTACATCCAGTCCTCAGCAACCACCCAGTCCTCAGCAACCACTGAGAAATCACTAAGCAATCAGAAACCTTGATTACACATACAACACACCAAAGTGGTGATCTGGAACCCTTCAAGAACACACACCACCTTTGGCAAATACACCACAGATTTCATAACAACATTTGAATCTGCCCAACAACAATTCTCAAAGAAATAAAGTAGTTAAGAGAGAAGGAATGAAGTACACATGGGTACAATCACATATTAAAGTACAATTGATACAACACACTCCTATTCTACTCTTAGAAAAGATCCAAAGCTTTTAGCAATCTTGGAAAACTGATTTGAATAATTTCTCTTGAATCAATTAAGATCAGGAGCGTAAAACAACTTATTTAAACTTCAATCAGTTGGTCAAAGCATTTAATGAAAGAGCCAAAACATTTTAAATCATTTAAAACATATTAAAGCCACTTAACAAAATTTCGTTAAGGTTTTCAAAAAAACAATTGATTGAAAACACAAAACAATCGATTGAATTGGTTTGACAGCAAAGTCAAACAAATTTAAGCTTTTACAAATCCTTTTCAAAATACATTAAGTGTAAAATAACCGGTTGAATAGAAATTTGAACATATTGGTTTTTCACTTTCCTTTGAAAACACATCTTTTTCAAAAGGATTAAAATCAAGCAACCTTGGATCATCAATTAGAGTGGATTAACAAATTCAACTACTCTAGACACACACACACAACCAACAACAAGGATCTTCATGCATTCCACTTGAATTTGGAGACAACAAAATACCTTATTCAACAGTAAAGAGAAATGAAAGGTTAATGAGACATTTATACAAACTTAGAAGAAAGCATCAAAGGACAATAATTACCATTTATATGAGAAATCTAGACATTCATAGAAGGAATGTCCAAAACGTAAGGCTTTGTTACAAAAGAAATGGATTCTTGGCAATCCAAACCATAAGGTCATTAATTTTTTTTATCTTCATAGGAAATAAAATGAAAGGTACATTAGAATCAGTTAAGATTTATTGTTTAATCCTTAACATTGGGAAACATATAGATTTATCGAAAACTCTTTTGTACCAAATTTATTCAGAAATTTGGTTTTGTTATGTAAACTTTATGTTATTGGATATTCTTTTAATTTTGGTAATTGATGTTTCAGTTTAGTTAAGAATAATCATCTCATTGGTACTGATATTCTTTGTGATGGTTTATATAAATCTCTCAAGTGTTGAATCTTGCTTCAGATTTCCTACAAAATAATTTTTAGGGAGCAATTTATCAAAAAAAAATTATTTCCTTCTCTTTTATTGAAGGAGGATGAGGATATGATAAATCTTTTTCAAGAACACTTCTCTCCTTATTTTTAATTCTTTCTTTCTCATTGCTTTTCTTTTCTCTCTCTTTCTTTCTCCTATCTCTTCCCCTTAGTCCCATCTTCTTTTTCAACCACTATATTATTGCAATGCTCTTTTGGGTTGGTTGTTGTGTTGCCTGAGAATTGGCTAATTTGTTCCTCTACAATTTGTGCAATTTGTTTGGTCATCTGTCCCATCTGGATCTCTATACTCCTAATCGTGGCCATGCTATTTTCCTACACGATCACAATCTTTTCCAGAGCGTCTTCAACTTTACTCATTCTTTCAAGGACGGATGGATACTCAGCTTCAGGTGAATTGTTCTAATAAAAACAGTGACCATTAGGATCATCACCTCCACAAAAATCACACCTGATTGATTGACTCTGACTTTGAGATGAATGAACAACATGTAATTGTTGGGGCAAGTTATCCATTTGTGCGGTTAGTTGCTCAATTTGTTGTGTTAGAATTTTATTTTGAGCCAAAAGTGCAAACAACCCTTTATTCTGAATACCTTGTCTATCATGTTGGGCTTGATAATCAATTGACGCCAATGCATCAATAATCCTTGTCACTTGTTCTACATCAAGAACCATCATTGTGCCACTTGTTGCGGCATCTAGGAGCATCTTTATGTCAAATCTGAGACCATTCAGGAATATGCTCAGTTGAGTAATATTTTCAAACCCATGATTTTGGCGTTTTCTCAATATCATCTTGAATCTTTCCTGTGTCTCACAAAAGACTTCAATTGCTCTTTTTCTGAACATAGAGATTTCAAACTTTGCTTTGATGTAGCAAGAGATTGGAAAAAATCTTTGTAGAAATTTTTCCTCTACCTCTTTCGAGCTAATGACGCTCTGATTTGGAAGTTATTTTAGCCACTCTTTAGCTTTACCTGCCTATGAAAAGGAAACAAGTGCATAAATTTTCAACTTCACCTAATTTAAAGCTCATTGTTCTCACCAATTCATAAAATGTATCCAAATGTGAATATGGATCCTCATGTTCCATTTCTGTAAATTGATAGACACTGATGAGAGTGAGAAAATCAGGATTTATTTCCAAGGCCTTGGCGGTAGCATGTATTGCAATACTAGAAAAATGTCTTGGTCATTAATACATGACATAATTTCCAAGTGTCCTCCTAGGGAGTGATGCTAGTTCTTCTGCCATGCTGCTATCTTCCTGACAAATATTAGCACCAAAAAACCAGAGTATTTTTTTTTCTTTAAAAAAACAAAAAAGTAAATTACAAACAAATTAAAAATATCAATTCAAAATAAATCTAAATATAAGAAACAAATAAATTCAAAAATCTGAAAATAAATTAAAAACAATTAAAAGCAAATAATTTCAAGATAAAGATTAAAATAATAAAAGCAAATCTGCAAATTAATAGAAAAAAAAAACTAAATCTGTAATAAAATAAAATAAACAAAATAAAACAATTATGTAAATAAAGCAACATAAAAACAATAACAAATATAAACACCATAAAAAATATAAACAAAAAAGGAAGAACTATTAACAAAAAAATAAAAATAGTTAAAATATTCACAATATGTAGGAAACTATACTTAACAAATCAAACTTGTTCCCGACAATGGCGCAAAAAACTTACAGCGAGTACACCGTGTTGTCAAAAGTAATAATTGTCCCTAAGGACGAATATCGATCCTACCAAAAATAGTGAATTATCAAGTACAATAATCACTAAATATAGAACATAACAATAAAAAGAGTGTTGAATTGATTGTGTTGGCAATGATCAATAAGAAAACAAACAAAGAATTAGTTGCTTCAAGTTGGAAAAATAGGGATTAGGTTTCATCTCTCTCACTCTCATGTATTTAGATTAGCATGTCAATATATTAAGTTCTTGGATTGAAATTGATGCCCGTAGAAAAATCATTTATATTGATATCTCGCATATAAAATTCTTAAGAATGTTTCCTAAATATCGATCCCTCGCATACTTATAAAAACAACTTAGGAATCACAATCATGCGTTAATGGCAAATAACATTTCAAGTCTATCTCTAGCACTCAAATATGTTAAGTATTGTTGTTTAGGTCAGAACCCTAAAAATATCTCTCAGTCAGATTTAAGATTCTCAAACTTGTCACGACTATTTATAAATAAAACAACAATACGAATGATCAATCAAGAACTTAATATTATAATATATAAAATATCACCTTGATACATAAGAGTTCGAACAGATTACTCTCAATCCCAAATGATAGAATTAGCCACACATACTTCTATCACCTTCCATTCTTCCAATTGGTTACAATTCACTCAATGGTGTTTTCCTCTCAATCTGGCACACTAGGATTGTGCCTATAGCCCCCTATTTAACCTAATTTACTAGGTTTAGGTGACTTCGTATGTCGTGCTGATGAGCTAAGTGATAAAACATAAAAAAAACCCAATTTATCTGACGCATTCTCGCTTAAGCGAGAAAAACGTTATTTTTCGAAAAACTTCACTGAGCATTCTCACTCAAGGGAGAATATCTCGCTTGAGCGAGAAACTTCGCTACTGAGTTGGACTTTCTTTCTCTTTTTTTTTGCGTTCCGGGCTTTCCAGCTTTCTCCTTTTAGCTTATATTATTCTTCTTTAATCCAAATCTCCATTCCTCCCTAGAAACCTGCAATTAACACCAAATATGGGAATAAAATGCTCTTATTCAAATCAAGATAAAAAAATGTAAAAAAATATAAATTTATAAATTAGGGATTATTTTATATGTATTTTAACGATTAATACTCATAAGTGCCTATATTTTAATATGAAATATTACGGAAATTAGGCACTTATCATATAATAAAACACGTATGGTCAATGATCTGACAGGACACCTAATATAAGACATCTAGATGTTTGGGTTGTTAGACAAAAATATGGTGTGTAATCCATAAAAAAAAAAAAAGGAAACAAAACAAGAAAAGGACAATTAATAACTATTTAATTGTTGTAGATTTTGCATATTTCAAAAGGTACAAAATTTCTAGATTGAATAATTCATTCTCTTTCAAAAAAGTTTATATGTCAACACACTCTTTATACCTTTAAAGTGGATAGTATACACTACAAAAAAATAACGAATTTGCTACGAGAGAGTCTCGTCATCCAAAAAAAAACACAAATTACGTTGACTAAACCCTAAACAATAAAAGAAAACGAAAAAAATATTGTATGTCGGCTAATGCAACACAAATGAAAATAATATTTATTTTCTGGAACGCCTATCGTTGATAAGACCAACACAATGGTTAGATTTTTTTAAAAAAATAATGGTGTTGACGAGTATTAAATTTATAAAATTATATAATTTTGAAGATTTGTGTCAACTAAACCGACACATAAGTGTGATTTCTATGTTTAAATTTTTTGTGGCATAGATATAAATATCTTATATGTTTCTTTGGAATTGTTTTCAGTTTATTGTATTTGTAATTTTTTATTCAAAATTAATTTAATTTTTTAATACTTTTTTTAGGAGATGAAATTTAAATTTTTAATGATGATATGGTTAGTTAATTAAATGTAGTTAAAATCATTTAATTATTTAGTTGGTGAAAGTGTTAAAAGTGAATTGATGTAGGATTAATTTATAATATAATTAAATAAGAAGTATTAATATTAAAATTATTTAAAGGAAAATTTTGAAAAGGTTAAGAAAAAAATAAATAAATAGAAAAATAATAATTGAGTAAAGAAAATAATATGAATTTAAAAGTAAGTAGAAATTAGTGAAAAAAATAAATTTTAAAAAAAAAACAGGTAAAATCTTGTTTTGATAATGATTTTTAATATGAAGATAATAATTAAATTAAAATTGAAATATAAAAGTATAAGTAACATGTAAATTTTCAAGTTGGATGGTGATGTATAAGATGAAAGTTTTTATTTAAAAAAGTAACATATAAATTTATCATATTATTATAAACTGTTAAAATTTGTTAAGTTAATTTGTATAATTTTGTTATAAAATAGTTAGTTGTTTTACAATTTCTTAACATAAATATTTAAATTTGCATGTTATAAATCTAAAAACACCTTACTTACTGTTTTGTTGGAACATATTTTGAAAAGTTGAGAACATTACTAATTTAATTTTTTTTATAGTTAATATTGTTGTATATTATCATTATAAATATGAAGTTCATAGATTGTCTTTGTCACATGCCTCACTTTATGTTGCTTGTGTTTATTAATGAATGGTTTTATCTCAATTTACTATGTAAAAAACCTTTCATTAAAGATAAATTTATCCCCGCAAGCATTGGCATATTAAATTTACCAATTATTTAATTAAAAAATGGTTTATAAAAATAGAAATTTTATTTTGAGGCTTTTATTGATGTGTGCACCCTTAATTTTGGGCAAATAATTGTTTGTTTGTCATATTTCACAACTTGAACTATTCATTGTTGTTGGTGTGAATGTATTAAATTTTACAGTTCACAACAATAAATCTAATATTGAATATTATTATAAGTAATAAGATCAATTTATATATTTTTTTAAATAATTATATTGATAACTAATAAGTTGATTTTATATAAGGTTATTATACTAAAATGTGTATTGTAACTTTATTAAATTTTGAAAAATTATGCTGATATTTTTTTGTTATTTTAGCAATGACACATAAAGTTAAAATCGAGAAATGAAAAACATTTGTACATAATTAAAGTGGGGGACAAATTCTCCTTGCACCTTCATACATTCTTCCTACACAATCATATATATTTTTTAATTACAATTATATCCTTTTAAGTATATGTTAAGATTTTTCATTTTTTTGTTGTGTATTTTAAATTGTAAAATTCGTAATACCCCTACTATAATATGTATTTCAGATTATACAATCTGGAAGGTATTTTTGTATAGGATTCTACAATCCATAATACATTTTAAAATTATATTTCGAATTATACCATCCATAAGGTATTTTTGAATGGACTGTATAATACAAAATACATATTATAGTAATGAGTGTTATTGATTATACAATCCAGAAGATATTACCGGATTTGGAAATACTTTCCAGATTTTATAATCCAAAATGATTTTTTTAAAGGAAAAAAACGTATTCCAAGATGTGTAAATAGAAAAAATGGTCTTTCTTACAAAATATATTTTTTTAAGGATAAAATGATATTTTCGTCTGACTTATGGGATGTTCAAAAAAGTTATAAAGGTGCAAGAAGAAATAATGTTAAAGTGGGTAGTACATATATAAACTTTGTGGGGCTTCTTCTTCCTACACCCCTACGTTTTTCTTCCTGCACCCCTACAATTTTCTAAATCCCGAAACTGACTTTAACCTTTTATTTGAAAAAGGGCACCATGGTTACTGGAAATTAGAATCTGGGAGTGTGCTACGGATTCATCAATCCATAACTAAATCATTTTTGTTCCGGATAAGGGGGTATTCCAAAAGTAAATTTTGCATAAATTATTAATTTCTGAATTGTTGAATCCGGAAGCCTAATTCTGTTAGGAATTGGTGGATCTGGAATGTTTTTTTTTTTTTAATTATGGATTTTTGAATCTGGAATGCATATTTCTGTTACAGATTGGTAGATCCAAAATGCTTTTTTTGAATGATGGATTTTTTAATGTGAAATGTATATTTTGAATTACGAATTGGTTGATCTGAAATTTTTCCGGAAGTGCCAATCCAAAATATTTCCGAAAATGCAAAAAATAAATATAGTTCAAGTGCATTGTAGGGTTTTAAAAAATAATAGAGACAATTTGATTTTTGCATAACATCGTGGGGGTGCAAGAAGAAAAATGTAGAGATGTAGGAAGAAACTGCCACTTTGTGGTTGTTAAAAATATACTCAGATTATAATTCAATATGTTTAGAAACTAAAAATTTGAAAAACGGAAAATGTAAGTAATGAATTATTGTGAATATAAAAAATTATAGGTAAACTCACAGAATTCATTGTTATTATAAATTAAGGGTTATATATAAATGAAAACATTTTATTATTTATTTATTATAAATCATATTCTTTGTAAAATTGTATTATTTTAAATTTTTATTTCAAAATCCTCTATAGATAATTATTTATGTTTTTCTATTTGAAATGGTGTAAAGTAGAAGATGATAAAGTTTAGATTAAATTAGAAAAACATAATAATTAAATTAATTATAATGATGAAAATTTTAATATTAATAAGTTTTTATTTTCACTCGAATGCTTAGTTTTGATTTAAATAATTTTTCGTGTTATTATAAAAATCATGAATTGAATATTAAAAAAATTTAGTAGATTTATTAAAAAAATTGATAGGAAACTTTTAATTTTGAGATTTGAGTTCATGTATCTCTATACAACTCTTCAGTTGTTTATTTGCGTTATCATATATAGTGAATAAATTTTTTATGATATAGATAATATTTTTAACAATTTGTATATTTTACTTTCAAATAAAAATGTATATTTGTCTAACTACAAATGTAAACTTTGAAATAGATGATTAAATTGATGTAGTAATTTTTTTTTTATAAATTTTAAATATTATAATTATACTATTTATTATGTTTATTAATATAATAAGTTAGTAATAATGCAAAAATCACTTGGATCGAGTATCTTCTTCCACTCTTTTAGCTTCATTCAATTAAGATGTTTTAGTGATTATGAGTGAGCAACTTGTCCTACTACAAGAAATGCATTACTGGATTTTCCATATTTTTAGACAATTCTCTCATCACATGGAAATCCAAAAAGCAGTAGACCATCTCAAGAAGCTCCTCGGAAGCAGAGTACATAGCAATGGCTGCAACTACATGTGAGATACAATGGTTAATATATATTTTTCAAGATTTTCGGGTTCCCTATGTTCAACTTACCATCCTCTATTGCGACAATTAATCTACCATTCTAATAGTCAACAATCCTATCTCCCACGAACGCACCAAATATATTGAAATTGATTGTCACATTGTTCGTGAAAAGGTTGTCGCTGGACTTCTCAAACTTCTTCCTATTTCTTCCTCCATGCAAGTTGCTTACATCTTCACTAAACTCATGCCTCTCAACACCTTCACCTTAATCCTTTCCAAGCTGGGAATGAAGAACATCTATTCTCAACTTGAGGGAAACCGATAATATCCTGTTTTTTTGTTTTTTTTTGTTTTTGGACTCCATGTAGCTTTCTGGCCCATTTTTCTTTTTGCACCTATCCTATATATAGACTCTTTCTTGTATCTTCAAAACACAATATGAATAATACATTCTCTCTTTTCCTTATTCTCCGTCTTTGCCCCTTTTTCACATTTTGATTCTAGCCAATTCCCCTTTTTGTGTTTATGTAGTTTTCTGTTGTGGTTTTGTTCTCTCTTCACTGGACTGAGATTCTACCTTCAAGCAAAAGCTTTGTTGCACATCATCCTTGGTTCATAACACAGGAAGCGCCACTATCACTTTCTATCTGCTTCAAGAAAATATCTTGTTCATATTTTTAACCATATTTTATTAATTTAAAGTAAACATTTCTTATATCAATAAATTTGAACGAAGCAGCTCATTATTTTGTTGATTATGATAAATGTTAACTAAAAGTACAAAATATTTTAACAATTCCAAACATTAATAGATTAGTATAGTATACTACGAATTTTAGTACAAATGTAAAAACAAATATTGAATTCTATGATAACATTAATAAATAATTTTTCATCTTAAAAAAATGTAAATTTTAAACTTCGAAATAAATAAATGAGGAAGAAGAAATAATGAAAATATAATTATCTATAATGATATCGAATTTACCATGTAAAAGCACATTTCAATGGTTTTCATGTATGCCAATCTTTTACTGATAAACAAGTTTAACAAGAAAATTATAAACTTTCTTTTTTTCAACTCTTGAATGAAAGGGTGCAAAAGGTGTTCTATTCACATTATGACAATGAACCATGAGTTGATTACCATTTTTTAAGCTCAATTTGTCCCTATTTTTATGGACAATTCAACTTATCGTGACTTAAACTTGTTGATAACTTGAAATTGTTTTATAATATATAGTTGTTTAAATCGATTGTTTATTTTAATTCAACTTATCGTTGCTTTAACTTGTTGATAACTTGAGATTGTTTTATAATATATAGTTTGTTTAATTCGGTTTTATTTTTAAATTATTATGATTCTACGATTATCAAAATAAGTATTTAGTTTATCTCTTTCATATATATATATATATTAATGTTTAAAGTATTTTTATTATTAATATGTATTTTAAATATGAAAAATAAATAATAATATTGTTTATACAAACTATCAAACTTGTATAAATAATATTGTGCATACCATCTTATCAAATTTTTTGTTAAGGTCAAACCACCTTAATAAATTGATAGGACCTTTGTTTTTCACATTTTGTGGTAGTGTTGTTTTTGGTATAGGGTGTGTTTGGATTGGGAAGAGAATGTGTAAAGACTTGAAGAAGTGAATGTGTGAGGATTTGAAAGGAAATTGTGAAGGAATTGAGTGTGTTTGAATTGAGTTATGTTAGAGTAAATATGTAAGGAAAATTTAATAGAGTTTGTAAGTGATATAATAATTGTAAGATTTATGGTGTTAAATGTAAGATTACAAATTTATCATTGTAATTAAAAATTTATAAATAATAAAACATGAAATGATTTTTGTGTATATTTTAATTAATTAAAATTTCTAAATTATTTCAAGTACCATTGAATTAATATTTTCGAAAAAGATATGAGTCGGTTAATATTGTTAGAACATGAAAACTTGTCATAAAAATGATACACATCTTTTTCATAAACATAATTTTTTAAAAAATATGATTTATTTATTTAGTTGTTTGTAATTCAAATATTATTTTCAAAACTATGTTGGAACTCACTTTGGAACAAAATCCAAATTATGTCAATTTATCAAAAAAATAGAAATTTTTCAGAAAATAATTGTGTTTGCATTAAAAATAAAATTTGAACTTTTCTTAATTGTAAAAATTCTTAGGTGGAAAATTATCAACATACGTAAACATTTTAAATTATGAAATTTAAATAAATAAATTGAATATTCATAATTTTATAAAATATAATTATTAAATTAATTTGTATTGAATTTAAATAATATTATTATTTGTAAACACACTCAACAACTACTAATCACATCCTACAGCTATTAAGTACATCACATGTAACTACCAACCACACCCCAACAGTAACTAAGCATACCACCATAAAGACAAAAATTAAAACACATAATCGATTACCAAAAGGTATAATCGATTATCTCTATTTTTTTATAAACATAATGAATTATTAACTAGTTATAATTCAAGTATAATCGTAATTCAAGTATAATCAATTCGTCTCAAAAGATTTTCCCCTTTTCACATCCACACATCAATGCAAATGGATCCAACATAACACATCCTCCATATCCGTTTTTAAACACAATAAATTGGTTAGTCCAAACACAACGTGAACCGATAAGAAATTTAGGTCCCTAACTACACGTTGTTGGTTTTGCATTTTTTTTCATTATTAAATGTGGGTTACACATAATTTAATTTTTTTTTATCTAATTTAATTTAATGGTTAGATTTATATTTTTATATAACAATTTAATATAATCCCATTAATTTAAGTCAATTTAATCTAATAATTGATTTAACTTAATTTAAGTCATTAAATTGAATAATTTTAAAAATAATTATTTATATTTCAAAATAAATATTTACAATATTTTTTAATAATTATAAAGTAACACATTATTTAAAATATATATAAATATTATTTACATGAGAAAATACATGATTTATATTAAAATTATTATATATATATATATACATATATTATATTTTTATTATATAGTTTGGCAGGATTATAGAGTTTAAAATCCATAAAGAAGTTATCTAACCCAATTGTAGTTGGGTGCCCTAAAATAAAATTTACACTAATACACAAAATGTAATTTGATTAAGTTATAAAAGAATTGCAAATTGAATACAACCATAGAGTAATTATAATTGAGTATTTGACTTTTTTTAATAATTTTTGTTGACAATTTAAATATTTAAATGTGTATATATATACAGACAGAATTAATGTGTATAATATTTTAATACAATACGAGTTACCGAAATAAAACTTTAATTTTAATCGGTAAAACTCAAATAATCTTTTATGTATAGAATCATATATAAATTTTGTCTGAACTACAAGTCCGAAGAAGAAAGATAGGAAAAAAATACAGAATAAAGAGAAAATAAATAAATAAACAAACCTGAATAGGTATAATGACATCAAATAGAATTAGCACGACGTAATAAATGTTTTCTGAAAAGTTTGATTTTTCTGTGAAGACTGTCTTTAATAGATCTAATCATAGCAGCGGCAATTTCTGACCAAATGAGTTGCCGACAATAGGAGGTTGCTAATTTTTAAGAGTTATTTATGAAATAAAAAAGGTGAAATAAATATATTAAAAATAATAAAATTTGAGAGTTCTATTATTTATTTAACAGATTTTATTTATAGTCAGTAATAAAGTTTTAAGTGATAATAAAAAATTGTTATATATATATATATATATATATATATATATATATAATGGAAGCAGAAAGTTCTCCTTTAATAATGGAAGGTTTCACTTTCAACAAACCTCATGCCAAGTGCAGACAAGTTGAGACTGCATGTAGGTCGTGGCACCTATTTTTTATTTTATTTTAATTTGTCTTTCTCTCAAATAAATAAATAAAATAATATCATCTTTAAATCGTGGTCACAGTTAATAATATATGATGTATCTCATCCTAATCTACAATTTTAATACAGCATCTAAAAATCTCTATTTTGTGAAATTAATTTTAATTATAAATTTTATTTATATTGAATTACAATTCTGATATTCATTAACTAAATCAATTTCTAGTTCAAAGAATTTCATCGTCGGTGAACTCGTAAATTAATTTTCCAAGTGTAAAGTTTGGACACGTGTCTCCATTCGGCAAATACCACCCAACAAAGCACCATGGCAGTGACTTCCGACATTATGATAGCGAAAGAGAGAGACAAATTCATTTTAAAATTAGAGAATGAACTTAAATAGTAAAAAAGGAATATCCGAAATTCAACTACAGAAATTTAATTATATTTGTATGATAAAAAAAGAATGAGAAATAACAAAGATTCAAAATGCTAGTAAATGGGAGAAACAAAAGGACACAGGGAAGGTGTGAAAAATTGAAGTTCTTTGACTTTGAATGATACCTTATCCAGTGTTGATGCGGACACGCGATTCATTCGTATAGAATAGCCTGGATCTGAATCAACATCCCAATCACATCTTCTTATTCAAAAACAATTATCAAAGGACATGGATACTACTTCCTTCTATTAAAGGTTGATTCAGTTAAGCTAACTCTAATAAACCATTTCGAGTTTATTTAATAAAAGTTTGTTCGACATATCAATTATTTGTTATTTATTTATAAATATATAGTAATATATTCATTTTAAACCAATTTTATAAGATTGATACAGAGTTTATAAAACTTCTTATCTCAATAAGAACGAAGTCTACTCTTGAATTCGGTCGTTATTTTGTTGGGGCCATACTTTCCGTGTGCCAAATGTGTGATCCATAAAGCATTCTTCAACTGTATATGTAATAAAAAATGAAACAGTTGTAATAGTGTTTTCAGCGCGCATCACTCATCCTTTCACTCTTCTCTATTCTCTCTTCTCTCGCTTCGTTGTTCTCTTCTCTCCAGAAGATGGAACAGTCTCTGCTGAGAGGCGAAAGCAGTGGCCTCAGCTACCGGCGGCGAGGACCGTTCCGGCGTTCGGATGCTTTAACCTACGGTTCCAACTACGAGAAAGCCGCTGCGCTTATCGATCTGGTTCGTTTAACTCTTTCTTCTTTCGTTTATGTGTTGTTTGGAATCTGTTTCAGTGAACTCATAGTGCTGCGCGTTTTCGGTTCTATTTTCCGTTTATTGCGAACTGTTGACTTTTATGCGTTGATTCAGCCGTTAACTTTTGTGCTTTGTGATTGCCTGCGAGTTTCTATCGTGCATTGTGTTGGAGTTAAGTATTGATCATATTTAGGTAGATCTTGTCATCAATGGCTTGTTACGGACTCGTTAATGAAGGCTTCTTAAGAATAGTCAATTGAATCTGTTCTGGCGGCAATGTGAATTTTATTATTATATTTGAAGTTGAGTTGCATCGTCTCTTAAGTTGGTCAGCGTCGTTCAAATTTGGAAAGTCTTCAATTGTAAGGGAAGTGGTTCTGTATGTTGTAGGGAAAGTTGTCACTTATATTGCGGTTTTGGTAAAGCGAGAATTACAAAATTGCAAAGTGCAGAGATAAATAATTGTAGATGTCAAAAAACATGGAGAGGATGATGAAAAATTGCAAAGCAGATAAAGTTAAAAAAAAGAGAGTGTTTTTGTGTGGTACTTAAGCCTTGAAGTTCTCCCTCCTAATAGAATTGTCTTTTGGGTTGAACTCTTTTGTTGTGTTTAAGTTCTATTAATTGATTCTTTCATTAAGAGTTGAGCTATGGAAAAGATTATCTATAAGATGGATTATGGTGCAAATTGAATATTGAAAAATGAGTGAACTGTCGTAAAGAGAAAAGAACTACTACAGGGTCAATATCGATAGAGTGAAAGTCATTGTGAGAGTTGGCTCTTAAAAGAGGTAATGTTAAGAGTCCCACGATGAGTACGAGCTACTTGATATGGTACTTAAACCTTGAAACTCTTTTACCTAACGGACTAATCTTTTGGATTAGACTTTTCTTTTGTGCTTATATTCAGATTTTGATTATATATTTCAGTATAAAACAATCAGGACCACCAATTCTCTTTCTAGGTCTCTAAACTCAAGTTTGCTCGGTGTGTCCAGTCAGTAGGTTAAGGCTGCTAGGTGTTTCATGTTAATAAATTAAAGGAGGAAAATGTTTATAAACTACTCTGTCTTGATCTTCTACAAGAACTGAGATTTTTTTACTATACCAGAACGGTGGTCTTCTGTCAAGGCTAAAAGGGCCTTACTACCCATGTGTGTGATAGCCTTGACTTTCTAGGACCAGTTTTCTAACCTGAAGGACCTTGACTCTCCTTCTACGACCAATAATTTTTTTTTTCTTAAAAGGTGTTGCATCTAAGGGAAGATAATGTTATTATGAATTACATTTTAATCAATTCTTAAACAATGTAGACTTTTTTTTGGTGGATTGGGACAAATTTACTGAAGTATTTAACTTATATACATATATTCTAATAACTTCCCCTTTACATTGATATGTATTTATTCATGGACTTTCTTTCTGGTCATTTAATTGCTTGTTATTCTGGTTGGAAATGCTTTATGCAGGCTGAAGATGGTGTTGGTCTCCCTGTGCAAATTCTTGATTCATCAAACTTCCAAAATTATGCCAGATTTTATTTTATATTTACTAAATTCAATCTCATATGGTCTCTTGGTTATTTTGCTTTGATAGTCCTAAATTTCCTGGAGGTAAGTAGTGGCAAGCTCCTTATGAACTTTTGTTCCAGTTTTATGTATTTGAGGCTTTCATGCTAAAGAAAATATGATAGAAAGAATATATTGCTAATGTATTTTACTTGGTACAGAAACCTCTGTGGTGTAAAAAACTCGTCACACATTCCTGCAATGAGAGAGAGTATTTTTATTTGGGTCAATTGCCGTATCTAACTGATGCAGAATGTCTTACTTATGAGGTAAGAGTTCAGTACTTCAGACTCCGTTACTTTTATTCGGTAAATTATCAGCGAACCTTTTAGTTGTTGTCACTTTAAAAATGGTGAGTACCTTAGGTAATATTTGTCATCCCACGCTGAAGTTAAGTTATTTATTCAGCTACACTTTGAAATTAAAATGAAACAGCTACTACTACCTGTATATGTGATATTGTTTCCTTAATGTCTCATTTTAGATCTTTAGGAATGTGTTATTGTTAAGCTGGCATTCTAGAGTGATAAAGCAAGTGCAGGCTCCTAACTATCCTTCCACTGCATACCTACATCACTTTATTGCTTTTATTTTTTTCTTTTGTTATTTATGCATATCTGCTGAGAGTCTCCTTTTCCTTTGGTAGTGCTTATTTCAATAAGATTTGTATCAGTGACTTGCAAAAGCTTTTTCACATCTTTTATCCAATTTGGGTTGATAAGTATTTTTCCCTTCCTTTTAAAGTTTCTTATCCTCCAGGAGTACATTCTATCTTTACTTTCTAATAATTTTTTCTTCTTTTATTTTAAAAAACGGAGTGTTTTTCACCGTAAGGAATGGTATGGAGATATTGGTTGATTTGTGGAGTTGTTGAAGTGTCCTTGTATTTATTTGTCAACTATCTGTACAGTTTTTTTTCTTACGATGGCCTTTTCTTGTGTAATGCAGGGAATAACTCTTCTTTTGCTAATCATACATACTTTCTTCCCATTGTCATACGAAGGATTTCGTATATATTGGAAAAGTACTATTAATCAATTGAAGGTATGTTGCTTCAAGATCCTATTAAAGAATATAATATGGTAAGAGACAACAAAGTTTTATCAGCTCTAATGTTGCTTTAGAGGACCAACTTTTGAACAAAGGACTCCACCTTTGGGAGGTAGAGTTGCTCAAGACCTAACTAGTTCCAGTCAAAACCTATCAGGGCGAGTTTTGCCATCTGAAAATTAGACCTAATGTAGTTTTCTGTCGGGATCAAGTCACACTTTGGGTTGACTTGGCACGACCAAATGTTACATATTATTTCCTGAGATAATATCTTTTGTAAATTAAGGATAAATTATAAAACTTACCTTAAATTAATACTTTATGCATAACATGATAGTGTTTTTACATATGATATGTATATGTATATACGTGTACATATATTTTATGTATATGTTTGTTTGTTTGTTTACATACACAAAAACATTTTAAAGCATCTCAAGCTTTGTTTCCCTTCTAAATTTTTCTGACACAGCTATGCATAATTTCTAAATTTGTACATTTTATATCTTGGGTCAGCCCTATCCTGACCAGATCACTAGTTGTTTTGGGCCAATATTAACCTGGTGCAAACCCAGCCAATGACACTGTAGTTGATTGTCCAGACTCCAAAACTCAAATTCTTTCTTAAGAAGATTTCTATTTCTCAAATTAAAGACTGGGTTGGCTATTGCTGGTGTTAAATTTACCAGATGCATTCCAGCGGAGTCAAGGAATCCTGATCCACCAACTAAATTTGGTTTGGATTTGGAAGACAAACTAGTTGAATCAAACGTAAATAAAAGAGATTTTAGTTGAGAGTTTTTTCTATCATTAAGGTTCCTAGGTGGAAGTTTCAGACAACTTTAAAACCTTGAGTACTGTTGAAATATGTATTGGGGTTGGTTAAAAGAAGATAGATGATATGGGTGTAGGCCTTTGAAAAGGTTGATATCCCTCTCTCTAATTTCTTCATAAAATCTAATCTAAAGCACCTGGTTCTTTAGTTTACTGATAAATTTTTTGTTGGTATTTCCAGGTTTTCTGTCTATTAGTTCTTGTTGCTGATACGCTGCTCTATGCCTTTTACTTGTCTCCCCTGGCTTTTGATTTTCTACCTTTCAGAATTGCACCTTATATCAGAGTTGTTCTTTTTGTTCTGAACATTAGGTATTGCCTGACCTATCTCAACTTGTTTGTTTCCATTCGGAGTAAATATACTGCAGCAGATTATAACTTTGGGCCCGTCTTTGAATTTTTTAATAGTCATTGTTTTACTATTTCAAATTTAGAAACTAAGGTTATTATTATATGCGCAAGAATGGAAGGGAAGATAATTGAAGGGACAGAGTAGAACTGAGTAGGATATAACATCTCTCATGTACTCTCATCCTTTTTTTTTTTCTGATATCAATGTTTAAAGGATTCCTGTGCCTGAAAGTTTATTTTCTTAAATGGAGGGACATTTTTGACATGAACAACACAAAAACTTAAGCTGTTTCGTAGAGACTTAGTCGGGAGCTGATATCTCTGTTTTATGGAGGCCAAGAACAGTTTGATCGTTAGCACTTTCATTTAAACTACACTTTTATGACCAATTGTGCTTGTCTTGTGCTCTGTACGTGCTTCAGTCTTTAAGGGGGGTTTCTTTATTTCATGTGTGGTGGCAAGTTAAGCTTTAGGTTATTTAGTAATTTATGACACGAGGTTACTTGCCATAGTTCACATGCCTCACAATGTGAATTCTTGTTTGTTCATTATTCAGTAAAAGGCAAAATCCTTTATAACCTATTTTTGACAGTCAAATTCTACATTTGAATTTGATGTTAGGGAGCTACGAGAAACCGTCGTTATCTTGGTTGGGATGCTAGACACATACTTAAATGTCTTGGTTAGTTCACTTTCATGTTTCTCCTTGCCTTGTTCTTTGATGTTCCTGTTGCAATTCTTACAACAATTTCGCATGAATGCTACTTTTGGATTATTTCAATTTGTTATAATCATCACTCTTACTCAGATAGTGCTTTGTCAAATTGCGTGCATTGCAGGCATTGGGACTTTTGTTTCTTCTTTTTGCTAGTTGGGTGGCATATGTGTTTTTTGAGGATACAATACAGGGGAAAACAGTATTCACTTCCTATGGTACTACGTTGTATCAAATGTTTCTTTTATTTACCACATCCAATAATCCAGATGTTTGGGTTCCTGCATACAAGTAAGAGTTTTGAATTTTATAGTTTTAATTTGTCTGGCTAGATGACTTTTATCCTTTCAATTTGAGATATCATCAACACTCATAATTTTTATTTTTTGCTTTAAAGGTCTTCTCGTTGGTATGCCCTGTTCTTTGTACTGTTTGTGCTGGTGGGGGTTTACTTTGTTACAAACCTTATCCTTGCCGTTGTCTATGATAGTTTCAAGAGTGAGGTAAATGTGTTCATACAATTATTCTCTCTGTGTAGATTTAACGATAAAGTTACTTGAAAGGATTGGAGCTCTGTTGACCCTGTTCCTATTAGCTACCCAACCTTGGAGTATATTATAAGAATTTTGATGTTCATCACGTACTCTAGGATGGATATTCATACAAATAATAACAATAATCAAATATTCTTTTGTTGTAGCTTGTGAAACAAGTTTTTGAAAAGGATCTCCTGAGAAGAACTATGCTGGAGAAAGCTTTTGATCTCTTAGATACACATGTAAGTGTAATTTTCATGTTTCTGTTTAATTTTTCATTATCAAACAAGGCTAGCCTGCTAATATCAAAATAACTATGTTTTATTTTACAACGATTTTGATATGTGGTTAGCTATATGAACATGAAAGATTCTCTACTTTCCCTTCATGAAAGATTCTATACTTTCCCTTCTTTTATTTCTGGTGGGTTATCTTTTCATATCCTTTGATATTCAATATAAAATTTGTTTTTACTCCTTTATGTTAAAAGAGAATTATTAAGAAATTAAGATTGACCTTTATCTTTATTTAGAACAACATAATGTTCTAATCTTTGATAGTTACAAGGAATGTAACATCCCACTAATAGTTTCATTGCTAGTAATCATCACAAGATAAAATAAACATATATATCTAATATTCACATTACAGTTTAAAGTCTTTTCAAAATAAACTTTCCTTCTCATAGGGAATTATCGTATATACATATCCCAAAAAAAGAAATTTAACAAAACAAAATAAATTTTGTTTCCCTTTCCTTAGCTTATCCCTCCATACATTTTCCTCCCGAAATAACATCTACTCCAGTGTAACACACGATCATCACAGTTTAGAAAGAAAACAACACACAAGCATACAAGATAGGGTAAGCTAGTGTTTAAAATTTTGCACACATGCATATATTAAAACCATTTACATATTGTTGCATAATTAGGAGAATGATTATGTAATTAAGTGCAAATTTTATTCTCTAATTATTAGGACAAATTTGTTAGTGATTTGATTTGATTTGTACTGCTTTAATCACCCATTATTTCTTGCTTTCATTACCTATTATTTCTTTCCTTAATTAGGTTGTAAATAGTCTATAAATTGAGACTATAATCACATTTGTAAATAACATCAGAAATACATTCCATCCATTTCTTTCAACTTGGTATCATAACTCCTGATCTGGTAGACTCTACTTTTGCAATCTTTGTTTAGCAGTCTTCATTGCTGCAATTACTTTTCTGGGCAGCCTTCATTGCTACAATTACTTTTCTGGGTAGCCTTCATTGCTGCAATTACTTTTCTAAACAACCTTCATTGTTGTAATTTTTTTTCTCCTCCGTTGACCACTACCACTTTGTGCTGTTGATCGTCACTACCACTGCCAGCCGCCGACCACCGTCGACTGCCACCGACCACTGCTGACTGCCGCTGACCGCAGCCGTCAGAAAAATTTTCCGGCATTTTTTTTCCAAACATAACCACCACCAGTTTTTTTTTTCCTGCAAAGCCCAATCGGTTTTGTCTTATTGCTGTCAACTCTTACCAATGTCGGCTAAAAATACAACCCCTTTAGCTCCAATGATTTGTAGGTGTTGCAAAGCAACTACCGTATCGATGGAAACAACTACCTGCAATGGGCCCAGTTGGTTCGTGCTACTCTCAAAGGAAAGAAAAAATTGAATCACCTAGAAGGGAACCCTCCAGCCAAAACCGATTCTAAATATGAAGATTGGGACGATGAAGACTCTCTTATCATGACTTGGTTATGGAATTCTATGACACTAGAGATTAGCCGAAATTGTATGCTCTTCTCCGCTGCTAAGGAGATTTGGAAAAACCTTTGTCAAACATACTCTATGAAGAAAGATACTGCAGCATGTTATGAGATAGAAAACAAGATCTTCCATACCAGCCAAGGGAGCCTGTCAATAACAAGCTACTATGGTATGTTGAATGGTTTATGGGTCGAATTAGATCAATATCAAATTGAAAATGAAGTGCACACATGACTCTATCGCACTAGCACAATTCCTTGAAAGGATGCAAATATTTATATTTCTTTCTGGATTGAACTCTGAATTTGATCCAATTAGGATTCAAATCTTGGGTAAGGAAAAACTCCTTTCTCAGTAATGTTGGATGGGGGGCAACTCCGTTGATAGTTCATCTCTGGCCTAGAGGTTGCTTACTCGAGACAGGGCATTTTTCAAAGGAAATATATCCTTGATCTTTTCAAAGAGACTGGTAAGTTGGGTTGTAAGATCACTGGAGTACCAAAATAACAAAATCATAGGATTGGAAATGATGAGGAAAACCCAAAAGTGGAGAAGACACAATATCAAAGACTTGTGGGAAAACTCATTTATCTATCACACACTAGGCCAGACATAGCCTATGCAGTTAGTGTGGTTAGCTAATTTATACATGATCCAAGAGAAAGACACTTGTAGGTAGTAAATAGAATTATTCAGTACTTAAAAGCCTCTCCAGGGAAGGGATTGCTATTAAAAAAGGGAGAAAACTTATCCATGAAAGTATATACTGGTGCTGATTATGCAGGATCAATTGTTGATAGGAGATCCACCGCAGGCTATTGCATGTTCTTGGGTGGAAATCTGGTGACATGGAGAAGCAAGAAACAAAATGTAGTTCAAGATCAAGTGCAGAGGCATAATTTAGAGTCATGGCTCAAGGGGTTTGTGAACTATTATGGATGAAGATCATACTTGATGACCTCAAAATAAAATATGAAGCTCCTATGGGTTTGGCGTGTGATAATAAGTTCGCTATCAGTATTGCACACAATCCAGTTCAACATGATCGAACAAAGCATGTAGAGATAGACCGACATTTTATTAAGGAGAAGTTGGATAATGGTCTTATAGCCACAGAGTACATCCCTTCAAGACTCCAATTGGCAGATAGATATGTTTACTAAGGGACTTTCCGTAAAACAGTTCAAAGATCTTACTTGCATGTTAGGAATGATAGATATACATTCACCAACTTGAGGGGGAGTGTTGCATAATCAGGAAAATTATTTTGTAATTAAGTGCAAATTTTATTCTCTATTTATTAGGACAAATTTGTTAGTGATTTGACTTGTACAACTTTAATCACCCATTATTTCTTGCTTTCATTAGCTATTATTTTCTTCCTTAATTAGGTTGTAAACCGTCTATAAATTGAGACAATAATCACATTTGTAAATAAAATAAAAAATACATTCCATTTATTTCTTTCAACTCATATTTTCACAATTCACACAATCAATTCATATCTTTTCATGGGTACATATTCAATTCGTTCAATATACATGTATTAGAATCAAGTATCTAAGTCTCAACCCACTGGCTACATCTCATGTCATTAATCACTGACATTAACATCGCAAACACTTGATTCTATTTTCGGAAGACACATATATTAAATTAGACTCAAAGATCTCTGCACCTTTCACACTACCTTCACTAAGTTGTATTACACAGTAAAGTTATATAATAAGAATGTATCCATTCATGTGACAGGGTGAATCCCTATGACCTACCAGACATAGTTCTTTTTCACATCGTGAAAGAGTGTATTTGAGATCCCACATCAATTAAATATATGATTAAATTATAACTTATAGAATCTTTATCTTACAAGTTAGTTTTGTGAGGTTGAGTTAGGAATAAAACTCAGTTTCTAAGAGTTTTGAGTAAACAATTCATTCTGCTGTGTTAGTGCCGTGTAAGTGTGTAGTGTAATTGTCCTTGTTCTGCTGTTTTTTTATTATAAAGTTGTCTTTATATTGATTCTTGTTCTTTGATATAGGTTTCTTTTGTGACTTTGCTACTTATTTTTATTGATTCTAACGGTATTTGAGATTGTTTTGTGGTTGCAGAATATTGGAGCTCTCAACAAAAATCAATGCATTAGGCTCTTTGAGGAGCTCAACAAGTACAGGTATTATTTTATTCCCCAGTGTTAATTATGCTTTCAATTTATCATATTCTTTGTTCTCGGATTACTCAGTGATATTGAAAAAATCAGGTTGTTTTTTATATTTTTGAAAATTTGTATGTATTACGTATTTCTTGACGAGACTGATGCCTGACTTTCATGTCTCATCCGTATATATTAGCTCTGTTCATCTTTCTTCTAAACTTGGAAAGCACACGCATAGAGGGTTTTCTATAATAACACAGCTGTAGTTGATATACGTAGGTCAACGGAATTTAGCATATGTTCATCTAAGTTTGCCAAGATGGGGAAATTGGACATCAAGGCTTTGAAGGAAATAAGGAACATTAAGTATTTTTGTTAGCTTCCCGTGCAAATTAATAGGATGTCAGATAGCACATGGAACCCTTGTTTTAAGGTGAGTTTGGTAGAGAAGATGGGAGAGGATGAGTGGAGATAGAATTAGTATGGGGTTTCAGTGGAAGAGAAGGAAGAGAGAAATAATGTTAGAAATAATGGGACCCATTGTACTATTTTTACTCATCACTCTCCTCATCTCTTCTCCATTTCTCTTCAATGAAACACCTTTAATCTCCACTTGATTCCCCAACTATTTACACTCTACCCACTTGTTTTCATCCAACCAATTTCTTTCATCTTTATCAAACAAAGCATTAAGAAAATCTTACATTGACCAAGGCTGGATAAACTACAAGGTTAATTGAATTATGTTTAGTAACACATTAGTGGCGAAGATTCATATACCTAATATTTTAAGGTTTTGGGTTGGATGTAGTTAACTTTTCTAGATTGACTCATTCATAGAGATCTTCCCTATGTTTTACCCAATCCTATTGCCTAATAGTGGTATTTATTTCCCTTTACCCCCATTCTTCTTTCTCTTGAATGAAACATGCACACACAACACTTCATATCAATCAAAGAAAAATGTTGGAAGACAGAAATTGTTTTTAAGGATTAAGAGAAGAGGCTGCTCTCCCTAAATGATGTATTGCTTGGTTTGCTTCCATTTGAAGCTTCACATATTTCTCATGAAATTTTAGGAGTTACCAAGTAAGCCACTGTTCATATTATTGTTGCTCATAGATTTTCTCTACTGTTTCTGTTTTGTTTTCTCGGTAAACTGGCACTACATTTTTTTGACACAAGAAGTACTCGTTAAATTCTAAGTTTTCCATTGTCTTCCTTTCGCTTTATGAAGGTTGAAGCATAAATTTTGTTTTCTTTAGGACTTTGCCAAAAATCTCCAGTGAAGAGTTTGAGCTGATATTTGATGAGCTGGATGATAGTCATGATATAAAGGTAAAATCTGTTCTTTTGTGTTTGGTTATCTTCTATGCACATACTGATGCCTATGTGTGTAGATGCATGCTTTAATGTAAATGCATTTTGTACTTTCAGATCAACAAGGATGAATTTGCTGATATTTGCAATGCAATTGCTTTAAAATTTCAAAAGGAAGATGTTGTAAGTTCCAAGACTCCAAATTTAAAACATCTTGAAGTTTAAGTGAACTGTAACTAGGAAGGTAAACATTTGTAGCGCATGTAATACTTTGCAATTTGGTTGCAGATGTCTTACTTTGAGTATTTAGCGTTCTACCAGTGGCCCAGCTCAAAGAGATTAAAAGAATTTGTAAAGAGTCCTATGTTTGGATACTTAGTGTCCTTCATTCTCATAGTAAACCTGGTTGCAGTTATTATTGAGACAACGGTACGACGTGTTTTTCAATGAAAATATTTATTAACAGTTTTCCATGCTAAGTAATTTATTAATTCATGCTAACCACAACCTGTAATATCATTTGTTGTGATGTGACTATATGCTGGATATACTTGCATTTTTCAATAATGTTGTATATAGGTGCTATTTTTATTAAAAATCATGTAAGAATGAGGTCTAATGAATTCATTATGTACTGATGCTTTAAATATAGCCACAGTTCAAATGTCTGATTGTTCTACTGGCAGCCTGATATCGGTCCCATCTTTTCCAGCTTTAGTGGTCATAAGAATATTAAGAACTTTGTGTTCTCTACTTACATTAACATATTTTTCATTTTTTCTGTCGAGCACTTGTATCTACAAGTCAGATAATTTTTTTATTTATATGTGATCTGGCAACAACTCACAAAGAATACTACATTCCTCTGGATTTTGGGTTTTGGAGTTTGAGATGTTAGTTTCTAAAATTTAGGCCATCCACATTTCAAAAAATACACTCAATTTGACTTCAGAGTAGTTATAGATACAGAAGAGGATAGAATAAAGATTAAATACTCCGCAATTGATCAAAACTTGATGTGGTACATGTGTTGCAAAGTACTAAGTCTTATTTTATTTATATTAGATCATAATCCTAACTAATTAAGGAAATACATAATTAATATTAGGTAATATGAAAACTAAATTATAAGCAACAGTTTAAGATATTCTAAGTTACTTTATTAGATATAATCAAGATGTTACTAGATATTTTGCTATATTATTATTAAGAACTCGAGGTTCTACAAAGATCAATAAGACAGTTCCACGAACTTTTCATACTAAAACAGGCTGAATGTTATGTTCTTTTATAAATTATCCTACACCATCATATTAAATGTGTGATTTAAATGTTAATGTTGTCATATTGGAAGGACAAAAACATGGTTCCCCTGTACTTTCAAGCACAAAAAGGGGAGGCCATATGATTTTTTAATAAATGAGTCTCAATCCTTTTGGTAAAAGTAAAATGTATAAAGTGAGCTGATCGTATCCATTCTATATTATTAGATAATCTTCCTCACACAAATGTAAGCATCCACAAAACAAGATCTTGAATGAGAAGTTCAAGCTGTTGTGTTTATTCAAGACAAAGTTTAATCGGGATAAAAGAAGTAATTCATTTAAGAGAGGAAAGTTAGTCTCAGAAAACATTTTCGTGTACCACTACTGTATCTGTAATTTTAACATAATATTTTGCAACTTTTTATCTCTTGCTTCTTTTCTGATTACACCATTATTTAACTGTGACATCCAGGTAGATTATTTTTGATAAATTTAGTGGTGGTAGCTGATATGGACTCTGCAACCTAAATAATTGATGATTTCCGTAAGCTTAGCAAATATTGTCTGGGTATGTTTATCAAAGATAATTACAATCATAACAGGTGTACAAAAATGCACCATGTTCTTTGTGTTTTTGAACCATGATACTATATTCTATTCCAGAGTTTTCTTCTGTGATGTGTATGTGAACATGTGTCATGCCTGTAAAGGCCTCATCTTGTTATTCCTAGCTTATTGTGCTGTTACTGATTCAAATTTTTGGAGGCATATAAGTATCTTCATGTTGATTATTTTGTATTAATTCGCAATCGCAGCTTGATATAGAAAACAATTCTGGTCAAAAGCTGTGGCAAATGGTTGAGTTCGTTTTTGGTAAGGACATCTAGATTGTGTTTTTACTTGTCATTTCTTTGACCTTGCAGTGTGAAGTCCTTTTCTGTACTGTACAAAATGCTTCTGATTCTTTAAAGTAAAATATCTAAAGCTTGAATTGAGTAGTTAAGTTCCCCTGACTAATTTCCTCTGCTTCACTATTTTCATATGCAGTGGTGGTTTAATTTTAAATGTAAAAGAATATATTATTTTGAATATTTAAGTAAGATTGATATATTAGGGCCAGGAGATGTTTTAGAGCCAGGATATTCAGTATAGTTTACATTAATTTTTTTGATATTGCAGAGTTAAAAACAGACTAGAGAAAATAAAGAATTCCAAATTTCTTTGACTGATAGCAGTGGACTAATTTTTATTGGTTTGACATGCCAAACAATTCTGTTTTCTGATATAGAATGATTCATTTTGATATTATTTATTTAAATTAAATATGAGACAATGTGAGAGAAAAAGTTAGGATTAGTAGGTCAAGGTGGTTGAAGGAGATATGGGTCTCTGAGGTTCTGGTTGAAAAAAGGGTAACCAGTATGTTGAAATAACTGTTAAAAGTAAAGTGGTGTGAAGGGTTGAGAATTTAGACTATTTTAAACCCCATTTAATTAATTCTGTATGTATATAGAGGTGAAACATCCTTCAACGGAAGAATGAGAATTCCAAGGTAAAATTACCCTGAAAACTACATAGAGTAAATGTCTCTAACTAAATTAAAATAATTTCTTAATTTAACCTAAATCACGACAATATTTCAAGTATAATCTAAAGAGATTAACCAACAAAAATATTGGATATGAAAGTAAACCATGAGTACATAATCTCTTCGTCTCTATTTTGTTTATCAATTAAAGTTATAAGTTTTTAATGGTTGTTTTCTATGACATTAAATACTGAGAATTCTTGTGTCTTTGGGTTCTGCCTAAACTAAAAACTTTTTAGTCGGGCAGCATATTTTTGAGAGAAAAGAATCGGCAAAACTAAATGAGTTTATCTCTATTTTGTTTATCAAGTAAAGTTATAAGCTTTTTTATAGTTGTTTTCTATGACAAATTGACAATATATACTAAGAATTCTTGTATTGTATCTTTCGGTTATAACCAAACTAAAACTTTTAATTCAGGCAGCGCATTTTTAAGAAAAAAAGGATTGGCTAAACTAAATGAATCTCACTTATTTTATTTTGTCAGATACTTTCTACGAGAATGCATAGCTTTCACTGAGATTTTTTTATATTCTATTTTATTCATTTTTACATGACATGTTTTTGTGCTTGCATGAACAAATAATTGTAGCTCAGAATTTTAGGCTATAGGTTGATTTTATATATTTATCCGTTCTTAGCGCACAAGAAATAAAATCAGTGATGGAAATATGCTATCCCTTTTATTGTTGTTAGTTTCTAAAATACTGTTGAGTACTTGGGGGATTCTTTATTTTGCTTTGGTGCATTTTATTTTATTTTAATACACAAGACCTTATGCTTTTACTCTCTCATATGATCATTCCTTGCTTTTTTTCAGGGTGGATATATGTAGTAGAAATGCTTTTAAGGATTTATGCATATGGATTTGAGAACTATTGGCGGGATGGTCAAAATCGCTTTGATTTTATTATCACGGTGATAATTGGTAACTCATTATGCTGCTTGATACTTTTTTCTCTTTAAACAACATGTGGTTGAATGCATAGAATCTGTTCTTTTGCTTTTCCATGAAAAGGGGATATTCACAGTTTAGTTTAGGTCAGTTGGAATACAAAACCAAATTCAATCCAATCCAATCTGATTAGAAGTAGTTTGGATTAGATTAAGGTCTGTTTGAACAAATTTATCCATAAGCTCCTTCTAAAAGAAAAAATTAGGTGTCTAAGGGGTCTATGATTAAACAGCAAATAAAAATCAACTTAGTTGGTGTAGTGGTTAAAAGTTTTATGTGTGCTCATGTACTTGTATTCAAACTCCCTCCTAGAGAAAAATGTTAATAATAATATTATTTGTGGAGCAAAATGTTAATAATTTGTAGAAGCTCTCTCATACAACTTCTCTAGTATTTTTTTATTTTTAACTTATGCATAAACTAATTTTAGCTTCTTGAGTAGTCAATTAATATTTTTTCTTCTTATTTTTCTCTCCTAGAAGGGCTTATAGAGAAACTTGTTCAAACAAACCATAAGATGATTTGGTTTCTTAAAATTATGAATTTATTTTCATTATTTTATTGTTATTTCAAATACTACACTATTATATCAACACTTTCTAAATAGCACCATTTTACATGTATTTTTTCCCTTTCCCTTTAGTATAATTATTTTTGCATGTTTTTCTCAAAGAACTGGCTACTTCATTGACTAGTTTGTTTTCTATACCACTTAAATGTATGAAAGTAATTGAAGGACTTGAGTTTGCTTATTGTGAGTAACAATGAGATAATGATCTTTTAGAACCTAAACAACTTAAAAGGTTTCTAGCATCCTTAGCATTATTGTAATGATAGTGATTCATATGGTCACTTTCAATAACTAAAAGGGATGTTTACTTGGTTTAGGGTGTTAGTGAAAAAGGAAATGTATAATAATATTAAAAGGGAGGTCGTTTTATTGGGTTTGGTTATAAAAATAGTGTTTAAAATCTGATCCAAACCAAATAAAAACAAGCAGGTTTTTAGTTTTAGATTTTTTTAGTTAACACTTTAATTGGTTTAGTAATTCTTCGATTGGGTTTAGCATTCTAGAATAGTCTGAGTTGGATTTGAAAGCCTGATCATTGAAATAGTAGTGGTAGTCTCGGGTGTATGAAAATAGAGGAAAATGTACACAGTAGGATTTAGTCGGGCTTAATAAATAATATAGTAGTTTGAGTGTTATATGTGACAGAAAAGTAATGTACAAGCTTACGGGAAAGTTTTATTACTCAATTATAAGACCTCTGATTCTTTTTGGTGAATTTTAAGACCTCTAATATTGTATGATATTTTGTGTTGGGCAAGAAAAAGTCAACAGACGAATAAACAAATGAGAATCTTTGTTGAGTTATTAGAAAAGATAGACAAAAATAAAATATTAGGAATGAATGCATTAGAGTAAGTTGGGGTAGCACCTAGTTTAGAATAAAACTGTAAAACTTGCCTTAGATGGTTTGAGTGTGTGGGGAGAACACACATTGGAAGTCGTAGATAAGAGAGAGGAAAAAGAAATAGGGCAAAACCACATAGAAGGAATTTATGGTCAATAGTTTCTTTATAGACATGATTTATGATGTTACTTGATCTATGTAGCTGACCTCACCTAATGAGAAAAGGTTTGGTTGTTGTTGTAATATTAGGTGTCTAGAATCTGCTATTCTAGTTCATAATACGTTGCATTCATTTTAGGCTCTGGATTTGTATTTTTTATGGGAAATCTAGTTTTTAAGGCCTTGCTATGCTGCACTGGCTGATAATTCTAAATTTTGCAGCCATTGGAGAAACTGTAACTTTTGCTGTACCTGATGACGCTCTTCCTTTTATCACAAATGGAGAATGGTATGAACTTTTACTATGAATATTCCAATGTTTTAAATTTCTGTTTCTGGTTCATAATTCCTAATTACTGCATGAAACATAATGCTTAATGTTGCACATTTCGGGATTTATTTCACCGAACATCCCTTCAGTCCCAGTAGAGTGTATTTTCAGGACCCATTTTCATTACTAGTGTGTCTGAAAAATAGTATATTCATTTGAAGATGGGAAGTTGTTTGTCCTTTGGTTTTGTAACATTTATTTGAAGGTGCTATTACACATTGCTTTGCCTGATTCCTTACAGGATTCGTTACCTTCTTCTTGCAAGAATGTTGAGATTAATAAGAATCCTAATGCATGTCAAGCGATACCGAGCCTTTGTGGCAACTTTCTTGACTCTCATACCAAGTTTGATGCCATACCTAGGGATCATATTTTCTGTCTTATGCATTTATTGTTCGCTTGGTGTACAGGTGAGTGAAATGCTAGTAGTGGTTGATCATTTTCTGAATAGATTTACAAGTTAAATTGAGGATTTATTTCACCTTTTCATACTAATGATCCATTTCTTTTTCTAATAAAATTACTCCTGTTCTATCTTTGTATCTGCAGATTTTTGGTGGAATTGTTAATGCTGGAAACCCTGAATTGGAATCAACAGCTCTTGCCGAAAATGAGTATCCTTTGATCATCTATAAAATTGTCTCCTTTAGCTTGTAATGGTTTGTCTGATCGGGTAATAATTATATCTTCCTTCACGCCAACATAAATTTCAAGCTCGTGTAATTTCATTATTCTCACTAAACATGACATTTCTTGGGGGTGAAGGTGGGATTTGGTCAACAATCTAGGTCTGAATTTAATACTGGTATTTATGTTGCTTCTTAAACGGAACAATTGCTTACTGTAAAGAAAATGGAATAATTGAGGTAAATGTTATTTGGAGTGTCATTCTTGACAGAAAATAGCTATTTGGTTTTCAATTTCAATGATTACCCGAATGGAATAGTGACACTTTTCAATTTTCTTGTCACGGCAACCTGGGATGAAGTGATGACGGTATGTGTGCTGTCCCGTTTTCTTTTTTACTTACACTGTGATCTGTTGATTTTTGATAATGTAATTAGGCTAATAGTTGTTGCAGGCTAGCCACCATTGGTATGTGACATATATTTCTTTGTTTTCATAACAATTTGTCTTGATTAAATTTCTGGTCCCAGTAGTATTTTACTAAAAATACAAGAACTAAGTCTTACAACTAGGTGAGGTTAGTTACATGGATCGCATCATGTCATTTGGTTCGGTTGAAGACCAAAGTTTTAACAATGTTATTTACAATGAGATCCTGTTTGACCACATCCTCTTCTTGGCCTCACTCTCCTCCTCATAGGATTAAAACTAATTTTATTTTCTTTTCTCAGTAAAGCATTTTATTGAAAATACTACAAGATAATCATGTTTTAGATCTATGCCAAATATTTGAATTTAATACTTGTGTTTTTGTAATAGATAAAAGTCACTCAAGCAATCCTATAGTCAGCATTGCGTTTATAATGATAGCAATTGGAAATCAATATAGTATTATCCAATGTGAGCTGGCTATATGGAAAACTTGATATGCTTACTAAAAAGTACTTGTGAAGCATGATGCCTACTGGCATGTTTTGATTGTGTTTTGAGACTCAGTCAACATACAATCTTCCTATGTTATCAACCAGTTACATTTGGTTGTCTACTCGGTCAAGTTTAGAATAGTCCATATGAATCCGTCATTCAAGTTGTCTTCAATCTATCTTTTAATTTAGGTTGACATTCATGACCAATAAGTGGTTTCGGTAAAATATATTTGACTAGTTGTACTGAAAGTTAATAATGAATGGACGTTATAATTTGATGTTTAGTGGATTAATTATTTGCATAAAGACAAAGTAAAAGGATTGTTCAGTGTCCTAGTATGTTTTTGAGGAAGTTTGAAGTGACCTACCTCTCCCTCTTTGGAAACAAGGCATATTGAGTTTTGTACTATGGTTCTAAGGTTGTTCTCTTATGACCAAATTAAACTGATATAAGCTGAATTAGAAAAAAATAATAATAATATATATATATGTATATATATATATATATGTATATATATATGTATATATATATATATATATATATAAATACAAGTTTCTTGTTTATGACATGTACCTACCTAGGATTAAAGGATGATACATCTCTGACTCAGCATAACATAATACACTTTTAGGCGGTTTGCATTCCAAGTCCTCGATGAGTTTTCCATTTAATTCCTCGAGTTTATATGTCCCATTTTGCAATGAATCAAGTACTCCGTATGGACCGTCTCAGTTGGGTGCTAAATTAACAATTTTGTCCTTCTCAGCTTCTCCAAGTTTGTGACAAATTAGGTCACCCTTATGGAAAAGACGTTCTAGGATACACGTGTTGTAATGTCATGCAACTCTTCCCTTTGCGGCCTATTCTTTGACCAGAGCTTCTTCTCTTATCTCATGGACAAGGTCTAAGTCGACTATAAGGTTGTCATTATTATGGCTTTCATTTCATCAAAATTTTGTCTTCCCATGACAATTCACTGAGCTCTATAGGGATCATGGTGTTAGCCCCATATGTTAGTTAGAAAGCTGTCTCTCCCGTGGATGATTGAAGGGTACAATGAGGCCCCCAGAATATGCAAGTATCTCTTTGGCCCATAGACCTTTGGCATCGTCGAGTTTTTTCTTGAGTTCTCTAGCAAGCTTAAGCCTAACAATCAACACTTGTTGGATGTTTTGAAAGTGAAATGAATAGCTTGCTTGAGAATTATGTCATTGGGTCCTTCCAAGATGATTCCATCCCGGCTACCTTTTTTGTTCAACAAGCTATCAACACTAAGTGACCATCAATCACGTTTTTCACTGAGTTTTGGTAATTCAACCAAGAAATCGGCCAAGTCAGGAACATACCAAAGATTTGTATGAGTATGTAGAGTTTAATAAGTACTTTTAGAAGAATATTTATTTCTATAGGCTTTTGCTTATTAGACAGTTGAATATACATTAAAAGGGTTGTTAGGACTATAATGTGATTGTTTGGTTGTGTAAAGAGCATTAGTTACTCATTATCGGGTTAAATGTATTGTGCTGAGTCAGAAATGTATTATCCTTTAATCCTTTAAACCACTTTATAGACATGTCTTAGACCTCTTTATAACTTGAGAGAGAATTAGGGGTGACTCGACCAAATAAATTGTCCAATTCACCCATAGGTAAATACGTTTAATTCATTCATTACCATAAAAGAAATGGATTGAATCCAATCTATCTATTCAAGTTTATGAATAGTTAATGATTCATTCATTAATTTTCAAAAATCTAATTGATTATTTGAGATAGTTTATGGATCAAATAAATTCAATCTAATTTTTTCTTATTTAAATCTTTCTTAATTTATTTGTAAAATGTCCAAGAAATATATTTTATTTTTTTTAAAATATTTTACAAAATATATTTAAAAAAACATGACTAATTTCAAATGCATTACTTGTTAATTTCATTTTATACCCTAACCTTATATTGAAGTATATGAATGAGATATCTATTCATTAATCTTTAAAGTGGATGCATTTATTTTTCATTAAAGAAATAAGTCATTCTTATTGATTGAAAAATAATTAATTGAATTATCATTAAATAAGATAAGACCATCCCTTAAGCCATTTAATTCTACGTGTATTTTGAAATAAAATTTAAATTTATGAAATTATAAATAAAACCAACTAATTTAACTATTTTTTAATTATGATGAATTAGGTATTTGTTTCTTATATATAACCTAAGATGGTATTATTTTTGTGGATTGATTGGATATCATCCATGAACAAATTCTAAATGTATAGATTTATATCAGATGGATTATGGATAGATTCAATTTTTCAATTGAATTTTTAATATTTCAAAATGGATAAATAGATTATTTAAATTCAATTTGTTATAATCTGAACTAAAATTTATCCGATTTATCCATTTTTCCACTCCTAAAGAGTATGATCTGGTATCGGAGTATATGCTGTTAGTTCCCTCTTGGATGTATTTGAAGTTGTGATTGTTTTACAAATTTATGGATTTTCATTTATCTTTCATGCTAACATGGGATTGAAAAGTGTTGTCTAGGAATTCTAGACTTGTCCTTTTGTTAGAGGGTAAGTCTCTCTGTAGAGTTCAGTCAATGGCCATATCCCATCTCTGTTGAAGAAACCTAATGATCAAGTAAAGATAAATTGAATAATATTATAACTAACAAGCATTTTGTGCATAGTTGTTCGATGCTGGGTTGTTTGTAAAACACTTATTGAAATTAACAGTAATCTAAAATATGCACAGATTACTTGCAGCATGAGTAATGTCATATCTGTTAGTAATCAATTATTGTATGATATCATCATCTTTGATATTGTGAAATTATGACTTTAACATGCACTTACAGCATAGGTTCTGTGGTTTTCTGTTTCAGAGTTACAAGGAATTAACTGGGACTTCTTGGACCTATTTGTACTTCATTAGCTTCTACTTAATTACTGTTTTGCTGCTTCTGAACTTGGTATGGTTTACTTTGTCCTTATCTGATACCTTGTCAATTTTGTGGAATACGAATTATATCTCAGGAATGAGAACATTGAGAAGTTACAATGTTTCTCATATGGACATGCACAATGGAAATTCTTTACAATTGTTTATTTAACAGAAAGCAGTAACAAGGACTCATTTTTGCTGGGATCACATATCAACTATAAATATGACCAAAGAGACTTTAGACAACCCTTATTGTATGAGCTAGACTTTAGAATTGATTTAGCTGAGGATGACATATCATAGATCTTACATTAGGCCAGTACAAAAATCAATCATGACTTTCCTGATATTGATTTAGGCACTCCTCACCTCAAGAGTTTACTTTTAGAGTTGAGTAAGGTTTAAGCACTTATGCACCGATACTTCAATTTGTGTCGTGTATCCATATCCTAATCCGATATATATGTGATGATACTCCTGGATACTTCAATGATACGTATTTATGAAGTATCCATACTTATGAAGCTCAAATATTTTTGTTCTAACAAAGATTTATAATTTTTTATTATGGCAATATCTAAGAATTGTGATTTTAAATGGGATCTGCACAATTGAAATTATATACTTCATGTTTGAAGATTTTATAGATTTTTAAATATGTATCTGTCACCGATCTTATCCACTTATTTTTAAAATAAGTGCACATGATATGTGCATCGTATACGTCTAAATAAAAAAAATGTTAATATTTTTATGATTAATCAAAGGGAATACCATTGCCCAAATTATACCATCTTAACACATTGCTTATGCTTAATAAGTTAGAAATGATTTTGTCTTCCCTGCTTTTCAGATTATTGCTTTTGTCTTGGAGGCATTCTTTGCTGAAATGGATCTTGAGTCATCAGAAAGTTCTGAAGGAACGAACAAGGTTTGTATTTAACTGTGAACTCTTACCAATAAGGAATTATAAATTGCTTAGCCTTTCAAGCAGCTGTGTTTAAGTATTAACTAATAAATGATAAGTATTTCAATTAAACAATATAATTGAAAACAGCTGCACCAAATTTTATGGAGTGATTCATATCAAATGCAATGATTGCAAACTATTACAGTTAATGAAGATGAATATTTCTTGTTTGATGTGGTGCATCAAATGGAGCGCACGTAATCACAATGGAAAAAGGGAGGTTCTGATGAACCTTAATTGCAAATGAAAAAGAGACAATGACTTAAGTATAAAAAAGAGAAAAGCAGAGAAAAAAAATATAAAAGAAATTCTTACTTACCTACTTGTGTATTGGAGAGTAAAATACATGGTATATATATAAGAAAAAGACTAAGACCTAGCTGAAACAGAAAAGGAAAGTTGGGTCAAAAGCCCAATAACTTAAAACAGAAAAACTAAATATGATAACGCAAACAAATAATGCAACATTTGCAAGTCTGTTATTTTAAATCAATGGTTGGTTACTACTCCTGGAAAATAGCTAAGAAAATTATTTGACATTGTTAGTTGTGGCCATAAATAAATCCAATGCTTATGAGTAATGGTATTCCTTCACAGACTCCTCTGTCAGCTACATGAAAACAAACCTAGTCTCACTGCAACTTTTTTTGAATAGCCGTAATTATCCACACGCCCTACTGTATGCAGCAATCATTGTCCTAATATTATCAATGGGTGTGTGTAGGAGCTGTTTTACTAATTTTAGTGAGTAATGGGTATCCTTGAATATGAGTGATAATACCCCGACAATACTCACTTAAGTGTTTTTATTTATTATTTTTCAGTTTTTTTGTTTTGTTTGCTTTTATAGTCACTTAAAAATAATAAAATTGGAGTGTTAGATGGGTGTTGAAACTATGTTGGGTATCTATCTATCTTTTTCTTATTTTTATTTACCCTCATTCTGGAAGCTGCTTATTACTTGATTCTGAAATAAATGTCCACATTACAAATTTGTACTGCTCCATAGACAACTTTGTACAGTCTCTTATTGAATGTAAAAATAACTTTTCGATTTTTACATGATTTTGTTCTCTTTCTGACGGTAGCCTGAGATCCAAGTACTTTTGGAAGGATCCACTGATTGATTGATATAATTATTATTTTGAGTATGACATGAAATAACTTATTTTGTGTTGGTGATTCTGTATTCTCTTAGAAACTAAATGATGGTAGTTATTCAGTAGGATTATATCTTTAATAAAAGTATGTTGTTATTTTCTGTTTGTGGGTGGAGAGCACTCATGGCGGAAGACTTTTGTCTTTAAGACAGCAAATCTACTATTATATTGTGTGATTTCTGTGTTTAGTATTATATTTTATCAAATTATTAATTGGTGTTTCATCAGTTATTGATTGTACTATATTTTCCATCTATATACAGGATGTTGGAGGAGATAAGTATCGAAAACGGTCTATTGGGTATGTATAGCTTTCAATATTTGTTAAGGATTCAAAGCACAAAATAAGCTACTCTTTTATATTAATAAGAATTTTGGGAGAACGACACCACTAAAGCTAGTTATTGTAGTTGGAGAGTCCAAGGTCTTATAAAAGCCCCACACTAGAATCCCATAATTCCATGGAACTCTGAGTCCCATACCTTGTAATTGGATCCTAACTTCTCACCACACTGCACATCCCTGATGCCCACGCAGGTTAGTTGTGCACTTGCCCTTTGACTAGTCCTGAGTGAACCTTGCAATGCCTATGTCACCACCTGTGCCACTTGTTTTTAGCTAAGAGACTTGATGGAAGATTTTGATACCAATTGATAAAAACCTTGGGAGAACTACAACACAAGCTACCTACAGTAGTTTGAGACCTCATTGCCTTGAATTCCATAGTTCCAATGTGGGAATCCTAGACCTTTAAATTAGATCTTTACATGTATTGAACAAAGACCAACTCATCCTAAACGCTTTTAGTTGTAAGATGAAGGCACGAGAATAGTTCTATATCCCTAAGATGCTTCCTGAAACAAATCCCTTTGGTTTGAAGTGTATATAATGCACAGGCTCATTATACCTATGCTTAAATTTAATTAATTTTGAGGAATGGAATGATAATGATTGAATTTCTTGCCACTTATAATACCTTGTGAAAGACTAATTGAACTTAGAAGCAGATGTTAGTTGAAGGCATGTTGATGGTGATCTTATACTCTTAACATTATTGCTGCAGCACTAAAACACGAAGCCAGAGGGTTGATACTCTTCTTCATCATATGTTGAGTGCCGAGTTGTGTCAAAATCAGCCTTCCAATACAGAAACTTGATAGAATCATTTACTGGTAAAACAGTTAAACTTCACAAAATACTCTGAGATTTCAGTATTTTATTTGCTAGGAATATAATTCATTCTTAGCCTCTGGTAGATTATCCTGCAATAGAGTGCGATCAGTGCGTATTTTGTTTCTTTATGGAGGATTCCTCAATCTCAGTTCATGTGTTCTGGTTCTTCTATGCACATTCATATTGTACTTTGTCTCCCTGTAATAGTAACTTCTCTCTTGGTTTCTCTTTTTTATTAAAATATACTTTTAAAATGTTTTCCTAGCTGAACTGCTGGAGTACTATACTGTAACATGCATGGAGTTTACAAAACGTGTGATTTTAGGTGAAGCAAGAAGGCTTGCATGCGTTCTGTTTGTGAGTGTGATTATGTTTACGGATTTTTATGTTGACGGTGTCCTTCATTGTTGGATAAAACGACAGAGTAAAATAAAGGAAAGAAAAAGATCGAAAAAACATGTCTTTAAGATTGCAAGACAACACGCCTTGGTTATTGATGAAATATAGTAATTAGTCCTGCATGTACAACATCTACCATGGTCATGGAAAATGTTGTGATAACATGAAAATCAACACACTACTCTCAAGTTATACGTCCATATAGTTTCTCATCTTAAGGGGAGAATCCTATGATTTTGTTTCAGACTCCTGCTATCAATTCAATTTGTTGATCAGTGCCTAAGCAGTAGCTTGTGAATCTGTAATCTTTATTTTCTTACTTTAGGTACTAAAATATTTAAGTGAATTTGGTCTTTGGACTCATGTGATATTTATTGATACAGAATATACGAAGAAGCGCACCTCTTTCTGATCTTTCATGTGTTTTATATCACGTGTTGCTATACTGTACGATAGAACCCGAAAGCGCGGAACAAGATGGAAAGAATTGCAAACGTGCAGTAATTTGTAGGTAAGGTAGAACTTAATTTTCCCTGTTTGGTGTTGATAAGCGTTTGCTGAAGTGTGTTGTGTGCTGAATAGAACTAAATCATAATGTGATTTTTGTATTTGTAATATTAATAGGTTTAGTAGGATCGCAAACTTGTATTTAACTGTTCATGGAAACAGAACAGCGTGTGCTTGCATTGGATTTCACCTTTTTAGAGTGAGAAAGAAAAAAGTGCTTGTTGATTTAAATGTTCGTTGAAATTTAAAATACTTTAATTAAATTAACTGCAGACATTCTTTACCTTTTTCATCACTTCATGCTTTTTCGCACTTGAAAAAGTTAATCCCTTTGTTCTCTCGACACAAAAGCAGCATAGGATTTGAGCCTTCAAATGGTTGTTTGGGAATTAAAACTCCTTTACCTTAGGAATCTGACAATTTGGAATGGAGCTACATGCCAAACCTCATCTCAAGTTTCATGTAATAAAAATGTATTTGTAATAAATTAAAATGAAATGTTTAAGTTTTTCTATAATATTTAATGGAATATTCTAGAAATTCAAGTTAAAAACTATATTTCAGAATATTAAATTTAAAATATATTTTGATTTGCAGTCCTTTTTATTTAAAAATAATAAAAAAATACATTTTTATCATTTCAGATAACATAATGAGTGTAGGTTCAAATATATTGAGTGCAGAAATCAATTGTCTGTCTTTAATTAATGAACCAAATTGAGGGGTTAAATTTGATATAACATAAAAACCCAAAATACATAAAATAAAATCCTCTAACGTTTTAACCAGTATTTTTAATTTACATTTTACTCTTTTTTATTATTTTATTTACTTGATAAATACTCTTAATTTAGTCATATTTGTAAGTTGAAAATTAATTAATTCCTTAAATTTATTTTTTTAAAGGAACGTTTTAAACTTCAATTTTATTTCAACATATTTTAAACTTTATTTCATTTATAAATGAATACTTTAAATTTCACTTTTATACTAATCAATCCTTCGATCTTACCTCTTTCGCACATAAAAAACTGATTTCAATTACATCTTTGCAACCATTAACTTTAATATTATGTATAAATTATACTAAACTAAGAAGTATAAAACTACAATTAAGATATATTTTATAAAATATTTCAAGCTAAATAATATCATATTAAAGACTTCTTATTAAATAAAAAAATTGTGCTTAGTGCATAATTATTTCAAAAGTTATGATTTTGAAAGTATAAATTACTGGCCCAATTAGATACAACTAAATATTTTAAAAACGCACAACAACTTTATATCTTCACAATGCAAAAAAAAAAGTCAAATTATTTTATTAATTGGTTGAAAGCATCTCATAATTTAAAAATACATTTTCGGCTATGCAATTCATAATAAATAAATATATTTTGGTTTAACAATTCAAAGAGATATTTCAAATCGTATAATGCATAATCCATTTTCAGATATCAAAATTTATTTTTGAATTGTGTAATTCATAAATATATTTTAAATTATACCATTTAAAAATATATTTTATATTATATATTTTTAAATCTTAAATATATTATAGATTATACAATTTGAAAATGATATAGATGATATAATATGAAATTCGTTTTTGGACTGTGTAATACAAACAAATATATTTTAAATTGTGTATATATTCATAAATATATTTTACATCGTAATTAAAATTTTAAAATATATTTTTGAATTTGGAAATATATTTTATATTATATTATTTAAAATATATTTTTAGATTATAAATTTATAAGTATAAAAAATATATTTTAAATTGATTTAGAAGATGTTTCTAAATTTTGTAATTTAAAAATATGATAAAACCTGCAGTAGAAGAAGAAATAGCCTCAAAATTAAGACTATTTAATTTTGCACCTCATAATTTCCTCCCAACTCCACGGAGTATGTAAAAGACAAAATTACTCTTTTTGCTGCCACCCTTATCACTATCACTCCCTTGTTGTCCATCACTTTCTTATCTATATGTTGTGTCATAGAGTTATGGAAGAAGTGTTCTGATTGCATAATTAGGAATTTACCATAAAAAATAATTTTCTGATTGTGCAATTCGAAGTGTCACTTATATTCATAATTCAGAATATTTATTGATGCAAACGATTTTTTTTAATGTACAATCTCGAAATTCAGAATCTTTATTTATGTAAGAGATGAAATAATCTGAAAATTGCTTTTTCATTAAATAAAAAAGAACTCTCAAATTGTGTAATTCATATGAAGTTCCAAATCGCTGGATTGAATAATTTGGTATATCTTTTAAGTTGTGGATTAATGACCAAATGAGATTTTAATATTTATGGAATGTAGAAGAAAGGTATGAAATTAAAAAAAAAAAAGTTACCAAAACTAACGGACCACGAAGTAAAAGCATTTGCCAAATTCTTCCTACACCAAACATTTTTCAACCTGCACCCAACACAATTTAAAAAATTTCAAAAATAACCTCTATTCCAAAAATGAAAATCCAAAATAAAAAATAATACATTCCAGAAAAATATATGCAGAAGAGTTTTTTTGTATTCAGGATATAAAAATCCGACGGAAAATAACAATGAAAACCCATTCTGGATAAAAAAATCCATAATATAAAAAATAATACATCAAGGACATTTTCGTCTTTTTATTGAAATTGGGTGCAGTGGTGCAGAAAGCAATTGTCAAAGCATTTTTGGGTAGCCCGTAACAAAAAAGTGTACAAATTTTTACCCCAAAATTTTCCCGCGAAGGAGTGTTCCCGCCATCGCAACCTTCTCTTTCTCATTCCCTATTTAACAAACACACCCATTTCGATGCATTTCACAGTCACTATCTTCTCCTTTTTCCTATTTCAATTTTCTTTAGTTCTATTAGGTTAACTCAATCTCCGATTTCTCAACCCATTTAGAAAATGATATCTCTTGGCCCTAGCACGTTCTACGGCACCAGCCTCCCCCGTCCCCGCATTTACACCGACTTTATGTTTAACGACCACCGTGTCGATCCACCCGCTCCCGTCAGCGATCCGTTAATGTCTTGGGCCGAAGAAGCCCACTGGTCCATGGGTGGCCTCAACTACAAGCGCCTCCGCCTCCAGGGCAAAATCGAGGGCAACGTCCAAAAACTCCGCTCCCAGCGCGAGAAGGCCCAATCGCAAAGCCCAAGCTCAAGTCCAATTCCCTCGGCCCACTCTGGATCAAAAAGGGACGCTTCTCCTACGCCACCACCGGCTCCGTTTGCGACGAAACGTCGAAGGTGCGTGGATCTGATCGAGGTGGAAGTCTGTGAAGGTCGGAAGAGTCGGTTGGTGAAGAAGCTTGGTGATGATTTTGATAGGGTGGCGTCTTTGGAGAACGAGCGATCTGATACGATCTTGTTGAAGACTCCGAATCGGAAATTGGTTAATGGTGGTGAAACTGTAAAGAGGACGGTGGCTGTAGCGGCGGAGAAACCAAATCCCAAAGCAAAGAAGAGTAGCAGTGAAGGTGAGAAGGTTCGAAGGGTTAGAACTTCACCCAGATTCACTAAGCGCGTGTCCAATTAGCGTGTTTTTAATTAGGTATTTTGTGAGGACGAAGATGCAGAAGAAATTATAATCCATCGTGTACTTATTTAGAAAATTTTACTCTAATTATTGTAAAATTCAATAGTCCATTGTTTTATAGTTTTATATATATTTGTAAAATCGAAATGTTAATATAACCCTTTAACTCCTTTATAACTTATAAATCAAGAAACATAATTTAATAATTTTATTAATGCTTCGATTATGATTTAGTGACTCCATAATTCTATTATTTAGTCTGGTGTTGGTTTTCTTTCCTTACCTATTTTTTAAAAGTTTTAAATGAGTCGATTCATTAGTATATAAAAAAGTATATCTACTTTAAAAATTTAACCCATTTAAAGGTCATTAATTTTGAAAGATAAAAAATCATTCCTACTGTATCACGAATAAGATGAAATTTTCTCAATAACACTAATTATCACAAGCTCCAAACTAAAGCTCATGCCCAGGTAATAGATATCCTGTTAGAAGATTATGAACAAATTTTCTAAATAATATTAAAGTCAAAGATTACTTTATAATGATCCAAATTTTAAGAGCCTATTAAGCAATAGAGCTGTTACTTTGTTAATAGAGCTGTTAGTTGTTTTAGTGGGTCTTTCTCTCTTGTATATATTAGGTTTTATCTCCTCTTAGTAAATACTTTTCTTCAATAATAATCTTCTTAAATCTTCTCTGTATGAGCACTCATTCTCTTATCTTTACATGGTATCAAGAGCATTGATTTTTTTTTCCTCTACCCCTCTTTTACTTCCTCTGTTTTTGTCCTCATCACCATGTCCGTAACATCTCCTTCCGCTGCCTCTTCTCAAACCACCATGTCTCCTTCTTCTTCCTCCACACAATTGCATACCTTTCCGGTTCCTCTCTTCTTAAAACTCGACGATGATAACTATCTCATATGGAAACAACAAATTCTTGCTCATGTAAGTGGTCTTCA
>Ga0123342_1000818_pt1 | contig 50861 bp, 15 predicted proteins | sample Turbeawhitnodule_FD_89960 | JGI IMG/M metagenome (GOLD analysis project Ga0123342, IMG submission 89960) | Root nodule microbial communities of legume samples collected from Mexico - Turtle bean Mexico white nodule | ecosystem: Host-associated > Plants > Roots > Nodule | place: Mexico: Nepantla...
TAATCACAAAAGGCTTCCGGATTACATAATCCAGAAGCTAATTCTGGATCTAGAAAAAGACTTCCAGATTATGTAATCCGGAATATTAATAAAGGGTATTTTTGGAATATAAAAAATATATGGGGGTGGCACAAGAAGGTATGGAGGTGCAGGAAGAAGCAGCCTAAATAGTATTATGGGTACGGTTGCTTATCTAAAAAAAATGTATACAGTTTTTGTCTTTAAAACAATTATATGAATTTGTATCTATAACCATTAATATTACTTTTGTTATCTCTCATATGATTATCTTGGTTAACTAATTTTCTAGTTTTTCATGATTTACAAAAAAATATTCATAATGAATGATAGAATATTGAAAATGTTTTTATTGTATAATTATAAAAATTAATACATATTTTTTTTTTTCATGTTAAATTACACTCACCCATAATTTAATGTATAGGCTAACCACTTAATATTTTTAATAAAATGACCGTTAGGTGTCCTTTAGTTTTGAAAAAAAATATTAATATTCTTAATTTTTTAATAAATGACACTTATCTTGAAATATAGGTAACTTTCAACTCCTTTATTTTATTAAAAAAGTTCATATCAACTAAAATATTTTTAAAAGATGTAAAAAAGATAGTTTTACTAACATAAAATTAAATAATTTAATTATTATATGGTAAAAGCATGGATTAAATTATGAATTGTGTTATCAAAGTATAAAAGTTATAATAAAAATAGTTAACATAGGAAATGAATAGTAATAAAATATATTTATTTAATTTATAATTATATTTAAATATGATCTTAATAAAAATATAAATAAATAAAGAGTACGATGATTACTTAAAAGAAGAGGCGAATGTGTATTTAAAAAATTAGCATGATGCCATTTTCCGATCTTTCAATGAGTTCCTCATTCCATTGAATCAATACTACTTGCATTTGTGATATTACAAGTGTTGCTAACTTGATGAGTTTTCACGCCGGAGGATCAAACATTAGTTCCTTATTACATATAGATTTTCTTCATAATATAAGAATAATGTTTAAAAAAATAAGTGGTTTGTTATAATTAAATTATTTAATTTTTTATTCATAAAAAAATCTTTAATATCATATTTTAAAATTTTAATTTTAAAATTTCATGAAAAGATATATAAGTTTTAGTGAATGTTTTATTTTTAAATGAGAGGGGTAAATATCATTTTAATGAAGATATAAGGAATATGAATGACATTTATTAGAAACACGATATAAATGTAATGTATATTTAAAGATTAGAGAGATGTATGAATCTCATTTTATTAAAACAAAAGGGAGGTATGTGTCCATTTTAAAACTATTAATCTCATTTAGTGTGTTCTTTAGGAGGTAAGCAAAATTTTTCCTAAATTCAATTGAAAAAGAAATATATCTTTAATTTAATATAGTTTAAAAAATGATGCTAAATGTTATAGGAGAAGCCACGTAGTGGAATATATTACTCCTAAAATTGTTCATGTTGAAGAAAGAAAAATCTTTTGTATGTGCTATTTATTATGTGTAAGATAAATAAATAGTAAGTAATATATCTAAAGTCACATGACATTAAATCTTAATAATTTAGGTGTAGACGTTGATTAGAATATGTTTGTGGTGAATAATGTTATCAGTTTTAGTTATTATTTACGAGTAGCAACGTTTGGCAATATTTATAATAAAAAGCATAGGTAGAATGAGGATTGATATATAATTTTTGTCATTATTTAACTCCATCTAACCAAACATGGTTGGGTAGTGTGTTACTGTCAAAGTTTGATGAGTTTTACTTTTAGTTATCTTTGTTTTGAGTGTTCAACTTGTTGATTTAAGTTGTATTAGTATTTTGGTTTTTTTTAGGTGGTGACTTTTCTCTCACTGTTGGGATGAATTGTTATGGAAAGTGTGTTTTATATAATGGTTGAACTACTATTCTATTTATTAATTTTTTCTTGTTGATAAAAAAAAAAAAACTAATGAAAAAGCAGTTAGAAGTAATGAGAAAAGGAGATTAGGAATAGGAAGGGATTTGATTGGGAATATTAATGAGGTTTTGCATGTTAATTGTTGTTTGGTTGAGAAGTAAAATTGGTGAATAGAAAGTGAATAAAGGTTGAAAAAGATGTGAAGATGTGTTGTCCATACTCTTAGGACACATAGTAACATATATGAGAGAGCGTTTCACAATAGATATACAGATAGTCTTAAGAAAGTCTACAAAGCCATTACATATATATATAGTACTGATTAGGGGATGCTTAAATCCCCTACACATAACCCTTACCATTCATCTCCTATCATACTACCACAACATCTCAACTCTCAGTACTAACACTTCATCTGCAAACATAAAAAGGGAAACAAAAAAACCCTAGTTAGATTAATGTTCCTACTTTCTTCAAAGTAGTTATAATTGTTTGAGTCTGGAACAATTATTATTAATTCAGTATTTCTAAGCAGTACCAAACAAAGTTTTTACCAAAGTCAATGCCACATGTGGTAGTGAGTGTGATTTAATTGTTAGAGGAAAAGAAGAGTCTTACACTAATTGAAGGGACATCTGATCTTGTCGGGCATACTGATTATTGGGTTGTAATCCAGTGACTTGGAAGTAGCCACGAGAGTCAAATGCCTGCTGAGACTGCATAGACTCATAGCTTGTGCCTCCAGCCAACACACCCATATTCTGGCTCCTCTCACTTTCAGCTATCTACACCACAACCACCATAAACATGCACCTTATCAAACAAATAATGATCTTACAAAACAACCTAAAATATGACACAAACAGATACAAACATACCTTTGCTCGAAGAAGCTGGTTGTTGTTGTGCAAATCTATCTCCTGCAGTGTACATTTTAGTTATCATACTTTCAAACACACAACTCAAACTTTTTAAGACTGTGTGGTTAATTAGGGCAATACAAAACATAGCATCCTATTATAAATAAATAACCTATGTCACAAAATCATTCTTTCCCTTTCCTTCCATTTGCCTATTCGACAACCTAGGATCTGCACAGGACTCAGTCAGACGATTCTTTTTTCATACTTGAGTTTGTAAATAAGCTATTCTCTTCTAAGTCCCTGAAGCATGCCACTTTACTATACTAAAAACATATATACCCTTTTTAAAACTTGAGCAGTAAACAAAATTTAGTACCCTCTTCTGGATATGCCGAAATTGAGCTAATGCATGTATTCCCACAGTTCAAACAAAATAGTACCATTATTTCTTGGCACAGTGCACGCAGAATAAACTAGTATTTTTCAAATGACACCAGAAATAAAAGGAGAGAAAAGTGATGGGAGAAAAAAAAATTAGAGTTAATTAGCTTAACTTCTCATTAAGTAATTATAAGTGTGGAAAAAAAAAGATTAATAGATAAATATCTATAAATTAAAATTAACTCATATATGTTAACTTAAAAAAATGAAGAGCATGCCAATATATATATATATATATATATATATATATAATATGGTTTAACTTATAACTCTTTTTATTCATTTTATCTTCTTAATTAATCTTATTTTTTCCATCCATTCATCAACAATTTTATTTAAACTGACTCATCGAAGAAAAACAAAAATTAAAACCCTCAAACTCTATTTAAAAAACTCATTTGATTTAATTTTTGACTTGGGATAGGATGAGGCTACTGCAGTCAACTTAAACCAAAATATTGAAGGCACGTATTAATTTAAATATATACATAATTAATTTTTGACAAATATATGAATGTATAAATTTTCAACAGTATTGTGGAAAACAGAAGATATAATAAATGCAAAAAGACATTTTTTTAGAAGAGCAATGTAACTTATCAGATTCAAAAGAGGTGGCAAACTTGAGGTAAACCAAATGCAAGAGATCATTCTTTTGGTTTCCTCACCATATTTATTAAACCAAATTAGAGCTTGGTTAGAAAATTGACTGTAGTGAACTGCATGCCTATTGAAATTGATTTATTAAGGAACAAGAAAATGCAGACACACAACTATGAATATTTTGTTAGAATCTAGTTTTGTCTCTCTACTCACTTGATAAGTAAAAATATCAAATTCAATGTTTCTAGAGCACATATCAATTATACATGCCAACAATTCCAATCATAACTTTACTCCCAGTGTGGCAGCTATTAGTCTTAGAATATGCTCAGTAGGTTATTCTACAAACTTATACATACGTTTTGTTTACTAAATTATAATTATAAGTTTCATCAAAATATATGTAAATTGTGTCATGATGCCTTTTATCAGTATATTTTTGTAATTATTAATCACCAAAACCATAGTTAGAATTATTTTTTAAAAAATAATCTAAGAACCACATATTATCGATTAAAGTTACAAAAGAAAATGTTTTCTACTTTTTCTTTAGTTTTACACGAAAAGATATCTGACACTGATGTCTTATAAATGGCTTAAAGAAAGGCATTTTATCTCCTAAGTTATAGTAATATCTTCATAAAATATTAAATCATCTGAATAAAATCATTACGGAAACCTTCACAGATTCCTGTCAACTCGTAGATTAAATGAATGTCTTGTTGACACAACACAGGTCACATTTTGTTCCTTCCTTTTTCCCTTTTTGGCAATATGAGTTTGTTCTTTTTCATTTCTCTAAAAATGGAGCAATCACAACAGTATTATTCAATATCATTTTATAATGGGCCAATTAAACTAGTATAAAATACTCATTGATGAATAGTATACATTTACCCTAAGCTGTAGATCCAATTTCTCGGTCCTCATTTATGAAACTGAAAACTACAAGCCACAATAATTTCAATCCCATGAGTGGTCAAGTTTAAAAAACCTAAAGACACCATAAGGTTTTATCAAACAAACATACAGAACGGATCACAATAGAAATCCAATGTGAATGTTCAGATACTCATGACTTAAATAGAAATATTCTAAGCCACTTAGAACATAATCACATACTAAATTGATATATATTCCCCTTTCAAAACCATTCAATCAGAACCAATCAAGTTCTGCTCACTGATAAGACAAATATATCTATTGCAAATAAAACTTTAAAAAAACAACTCATAAATATAAGAAAAATATTTACCCTCTTCTGCATGTACTCAATTTCAGCAAATAGCAGCTCGTTCTGATGTAATGTTTGGAAGGTAGCACAAGCAAAAAAGAGAAGCACAAAGTGAGAAAAATGCAGGGTTTAGCAGATAATATAAACCAAATAATACTTCTATCCTTTCAAAGGTTATAGAAAGAACTTGTCCATTACAAGACATACCTTTTTTGAACGAATTCTACTTATTCCTTTTTCTAGTTTACTCTCCAGGTTTTTTAGATCCTTGGCTGTCATAGAGCCCAAAGACTCGCCCATCATTTGCCTGCAATTAATTTTACTTTTCATCAAGGATGCTGAAACAATACCAATTGCAAAAACTACATGATTTGATTTATTTTTTCAAAATCTACAATTTTCAAAATTTGAAACCCTTCATGCTGTTGTTTTGTGAATTTTCTTTTCCTAATGCATCAAAAAGACAATTCCTCTTGCCTGTTGTTATTCTGCATGTTACTTATTTGTGCGCGAAGTTTATCTGCTTCTTGCTGGTAAAACTGGAAAATATATATGAAATCATACATGGTTATAAATATCAGTTTATACAATAAATTACAACAATCATTAATTAATTAGGTTATAAACGATACTAACAACAGCTTACCAAATTGAAAGCTTCAATATTGTTTCTCACCAAAAAATATATAAAAGGAACAAGCAATACCTGAGCATTAGCCTCAGAAGCAGATCCAGCACCAGACGAATCTGAACATGCTTTTTTGTACCTCTCAATAGTTGCTTTGACACTGCAAGGATGAACAGCATCAGTTAAAATTCATGTTCACATTGTATATTATAAAGCTAAAGGGACAAACATTTATAAAGGATTTGTAAGCTGTCTCAATTTTTGCAATCATCTAAAGAACAATCAATCGTTAAATTCATTAGAAGCTATTCCTTTTTTTTAAAAAAAAATCTTAGCAAGGGAGTTATTGTTGCAAGTGGAATAAATAAGAAACTATGGCCTTGTAATTTTATTCAGATCTCAAAAGCTAGGCTCCTGAACTAATAACATTCTTAGAAGTTTATATCAGCGTAACTGTATGCCAAAAGCAGGTTAAATATAAGATGGTAGAATGAAAAGACTGGGAAAAGGCCTTAAATTGTAATTTTTTAACAACATTTTAAATTAGCACTCCACATGAGTGCTTATTCTAAGAAATTGCAATAATCTGGATGGGAAATTGATGAAGTTTTCTTTGCATTCAATTTTCTCGTGATTAAACTCGTTGTCTATAATACTCACTTTATAGTTATCTGCATCGGAGGGAAGCCCTACTGCCTATATATGTCTGAGGAAGAGAGAGAGTTAGAGGAAACCTAATTATGTGTAGAGACTCTAGTTCAGCACACAAGCTCAGGGCAATAATGGTTTTATAAGAATCAAATGAAAAATGCAGTGTATTGTCAATTATGAAGGTTCCATATGTGGTTATTAACCAATACTAATGAATATGATGTTAATTAGAATAGAGTTATTTTAAAACCTAATTCAAAGAGCACACAAAATCGGTGATCATTAGTCCTTTTGTTAGAATGTAAGACTCTAGTGTTGCATTGTTGTGTGTGTATCTAACCAATTGAATATCAACTATATGTTATATCATGTGCGTGTCCGGTTATAATGCCTGTTGTTATCATTAATCAGACGATTGGAATGAAAAAAGCTAAAACTTGGAAAGCTGAGATTTTTCTTTATTCAGAAGAACAAAAAGTATCTTGTTTTCTTAGAGAATCTCAATTTGAAAATTTAAGGGTATTCCCTTCATTTTTCAGAGTCAATGTATTACCAATAATCAAGTTCAGTACGTCTAATATAACATCTTTTCATTTCATACGCAACAACACATTTTTCAAACTGAGCTTAATTGGTGAATGGTTTTGGAAAATTACCCAATAGAGGTTAAATTACAATCAAAATGAATTGGAAAGTTCATCATAAAAATATTTCAGAAGTCACAGTAATTTGTTGGTTATTGAGGTGCGATTAAATAGTTGGCCTGAGAGTAATAATTGAAAATTACTCTGAAAAGATAAGCGAGGAAACGATTACAGACAGAGTTTAGAGTTAAAGTTTTACTACCTCATTAATTTCATTCCCTGGGCTTTATCTTCCACAATTTTTTGACGGTTAGTGATGAATGCTTACATAAGCATAAAACCTGTCTTTCCATCTTTCAATCCCATGACTAATCCTATTTGCTTGTTTTGGACATAGAAATAGAAAAAAGGAGGAAGTGAAGAGCAGGTGTCATGTCAATCTTATCTTGTATTCAATTCAATATGAAATTAAAAATAGAACGTTGGAGATTAGCAAGAAAAGAGTCCTCTGGTTGAGGGTCAAATCATCCAACTCTCTCAGTTAACTCAACCTTAAACGCAACTCTTTAAAAGCAACGTCAAATGATCTCATGAGTATGTCCTTCTGGTCAAAGTCAGATTAGATGTGATAAAAATAAAATCTTAAAATAATGAAAATAATCACTTTCCATATTCATAAGAAAAATAAGGAAAACCATTTTCTTCTGATACCTTAATTTCCTCGAGCCACTGATTGGCTGCCTCTGCCACGCTGGCACAGGATCCCACTATATGATTGGTTCAACTATTTCTAGGGCTATTTTTTTCTCTGCCACTTGAGGGGAACCCATTTCACAATGGTTAATACCCTCAGCCTCATTGAAATATCCACCTCGATGAACCAACATAAGACTCAAATATGAAAAGATTCATATATTATATATAATATATATTACACGAACTTTATTAAAATAAATCTAAAGGGAATAAATTGAATAAAATATGATTAAATTATTGAGTCTTTTCTGTCTGAAAGTCTGTGAACATCACAGCCGTCCAATTCAGCTCCTGCTGTAGCAGCAGCAGCGATAGTTTTACGCTTCCCATTGCATGGAAGAAGCCAACTACTCAGAGCTCTCCCATTGGCTACCTCAATTATCGTACATTGTCTCTGCCACAATTTACCTCACTCACTTCAATCTTTAATATTTTTGTTCCCTCTACCTCTCTCTCCTTATTGAGCCTAAGAAACCCTTTTCTTTTTCCTTCTCAGACAATTACTTTCATAGATATATATATGTATGCAAGATATTTGAGCAAATGCAAATCCCAGTCTGGGGTGCCAACAGTGGCGAAATACATTATGATAACCCCAGTTGAGTCACTTTTATTGGTTCATCACTGTCTTTTGCTGTGCGATGTAAAAGAATTTTTACTCCTTGAATAAATAGGAGAGAAAGGGAAACCAGGGAAAGAAAGAAAATTTTCCCAGAGAGGGGTGTTTCCACTATAGAAGATAAAACTTAGGGTTCAGATGGAAGAGAGAAAGAGAGCCCGGAATGGGAATCATGACATAAACTCTTTTGTCAGAGGGTCAAGAACTGAAAAATCATGTGTGACGTGACCAAAGATTCTTTCAACCAAGACAACTCGTAGACTAGTCCTTAAAACCCTAACCAGATTCACCAAACCTCATTTCGTAAAAGGAGGGGAAGATCAACCAAACAGATTTGAACTTTGAAACTGATTTTTACTACTTAGGAAATCTTATTAACTGAAAACAAAAGAGTTTCAACTCTTACTTTTTCTTGATCAAGTGTAATTATCAAACTCACGCTATTGCTAATAAAACCCTAATTAGAGTTATGTTTGACCTAGGTTGGATCTCGCACGTGGGTGCAAGTGGGATTTGGGGAAACCTCGGTTCAAGTATCTGGACTGAAAATCTTAATCTAGGTGTGGCCTTTTTGAGCTGATTTGGTTGTAAATGTTTCGGAAAGAGATTTTCTGCATAATCTGATCTAAACCAGTGTTCGGCTTTAACAAAACCTAAAATTAGTTTCCTTTTTTCCTTGCAAATTTATTTCAATTTGGCATATTGACAAATCTCTTGAAATTGTACCGTGCTTTGTTGATGTGTAACTGACGTATTATTAAGGAAGTGTCAAGGAGATGGAAGGATTGGGCTAATTGAAGCATGACAGCTTTTGCTTTAGGCCTTCTTAGCTTAGCCCCATAGATGTGTAAGAGAGAGAAGGTGAGAATAATGGAAGGGGAAAGAAGAAAAAGGAAACAGAAAATTAACAAGAATGGAGAGGGAGTTGGGGGAAGTGGCTGATCTCACAGACCTGCATAACTTCCCAAATCCTTACCTGTTGCTACTTACAACCATAGTGCTTCTATTTCTATCTATTGCACCAGATCTATGTATCCAACAAACCAAAAACTAGGAAAATTATCATAACCAGAAAAGAAAATATAAAAAAGGAGAAGGGAAAGAACAGAAAAAAGCTCATAGAAGGAAAAGGCCAAAATAGAAGTAAAGAAAGACAAGTGATCCTTGGTTGCAGGAAACAGAGATAAAAAGAGGAAAATCTCTATCTCAACTGCATCACAAAAATGATTATGTTCTTTGTGCTCAAATCCTTCAAAAGATCTATTTACAGAAGCAAAAATCTAAACCCAAAGTCCCCAAAAAGAAACAAAAATTATCATTTCTAATCAACTTCACAACACAGAACTGGGAACAACAAAAAGCTCAAAAGGAGTTCTGAGAAGGGAAGAAAAAATGTGAAAAGAATTTGAGGAGGACAAAACTCATAAAGCTAGATACCTGTTATTAGCGTATTCATAGAGACGGCCACGGCTAGAGAAGACGATTAGAGCAACCTCTGCATCACAAAGCACAGATAATTCATATGCTTTCTTGAGCAAGCCATTTCTGCGCTTACAGAAGGTGACTTGGCGATTGGTGGTGTTTTCAATCCGCTTGATCTCAATCTTCCCCCTTCCCATCTTCCTCTGTGGGGAAACTGACATGGATGGGTTTGGAAAAGCCATGTTTGCAACCTGAATCAAGTGAAGCAAAATCAATATTTTTAGTTCACACAATAAGGAACACATGTATATGTTACATGTATACATGTAAGAGTAAAAAATAATAAAAAAATTCTGGTCTTTTCAACTAGTTTTGTCTGATTAGAGAGAGTATGAGAAGGAAATTAAACTTGGAATCTCATTACACCTCACAGCCTAACTTTTACATCATTAGTAGGAAATTTTGATTTGAGGCAGTAACACAGTGTGTAATCTAGCAGGGTTTTTGTTGCCAAATCTGAGTTTGGAATGAAAAGGTTTGATTGACCCAAAAGAGTTGAAGCACCGAAGATGGATTTCAAAGGATGTTTCAATATTTTGCAAACTAACCTGGTGAGAAAACAAAGGGAGAATATAATTAAGGACACAACAGATTTTTGAGCTAGCCCTTGAAACTTTCTTTCTTTTTTCTCTCCTTCTTGTTTTCCACTTAGCAGAAGAGGAAGGAGATATCAGAAAATAAAAGCAAAGTGGGCAAAGAATTGGGTATTTATAAAGTGAAAAAACGACATTTCATCCATCGTGGTTTATGCATCAGAAACTATACTCATCTGCCATCTTTATATTTTATTTACTTTTCTTTGTCCTTTTCTTTTCTTTTCTTTTTTTCTACCCTCACTGGTTTAGTGGCGTATATTGGCCATGGATCAAATAAGAAGGATAAACCTAGAATAACAATTTGTATTAAGCTTCGTTAACTTTAAAAGAAAAAAGAAAAAGAAAAATTCGAGAAGGAAGTAGGGCATATGAGGGAGAGAGAGAGAGAGACAGAAACGAAGTTCTGATAACGATATTAATAGGGTGAAAAGGACATTGGGCTAAGATGTAAGAAAAATATATACCGTGTCTCAGAGATAAAAATAAGTTTTATGCGCAGAAAAAACCAAGAGAGGTTGATTGAAAAATACAAAATTTTACATTTCATGGGTGACAAGTTTGAATCTCACTCACTTTTTTCGAACCAGATAAATATTAATACTCTTTACATTTCAACACTTTTCCTATCCTAAATTGGGGGCATTTGTCTCTTTCCTATATGTTATTTACAGAAAAATCTATATAAAAAAGACAGACTATAATATTTTTTTTTTATCTTGAAATTTAATAGAGAGAGCTGAGATGTGAAATGAATAAATATTGGTCATGCAATTATTATACAATAATGCTAATATCCTTTTTTATTAATTTTTATTTGAGATATATATATATATATATATATATATATATATTTCGATCATTAAAAAAACAATTAAATATTAACTAATTTAAAGATAAAAATAATTAATCCTCATATTAATTAAGTTGGATATTATTTTTGTTGGATATGAAGTCAAGACCAATTGGTTGGACTGACTATACATCATGTTTAGTGGGTGAGCTTAATAATTGTGTCCATTTTATAATTTTGCTTGTGATTGGTGTGCAACAGGACATAATGAAAATCTAATAGTTGATGTAGGTTGACGAACCACGTTTATTGTCTACCGTTGATTCGTTATTATGTACGTTGCTTTCGCAAACGTTTTTCTCATCAATTTTATAATCAAAGAAACTTTTGTATTTAAAATAGTTTTTATTATTAATACAAAATTATAAATTAATTTTTAAATTAGTATTTAACATTAGTTACTAATATTTTAGTTACTAACTACTCTAAATTTAAAAATAATTTTTAATTTAAATTAATGACTAATTTAGAATACAAAGTATAAAATCTGATATATATCAATTTAAAAATTACTTTATAAAAAAATTAATAATAAAAATTACATTATATATTGTTATTATTAGTTATTAGTTGTTCTTATCTTCTCATTAAACATGCATTTTCTTTAAAATTACTCTAAATATAACATAAAATTATATATATATATATATGTTAAATTATTTACTTAATTTTATACTTGTTTTCATTTTACGTTTTAGTTTTCATTAAAAAAAATAATTTGTAGTTTTTATACTCAAAAGATTGTTACCGCTAGAGAAAACTTTTTGCTAACCACAACAAAAGTTTTATAAGAGATGTTAGTGTGTTAAAAAAATCTGTATATGAATTAATAATTAAAAATTTGATTAAAACTTAAAAGAAACAATTATTGAGATAAAAAAATTAACTTTACATAATGTATCATCCTAATTCCGTGTGTTTAAATAACAACTTCTCGTCAGCAACTGATATGTTGACATATGGCCACTGGAACACCATCAAAACCAAGTCATTGATAAATAATAATTATGCATAGTTAAATCACTAGTATTGGTGGACCAGAAAAAAAAAATTACTGGTATTGGTGTTTTGTTATGACACACAAATACCCCATTTTTTACTAAACACCTACTATTTAGTGTCCTCCATCACCCACACTAGAATTCAAACACATCTTTCCATAGTCCAAATTTTTTAATCATAATCGTCATTTTCACTTGGCGAGCATAGTTATATTGAAAAGATTTATGTTTTATTAAAAAAATTAAAGACATTATTATATTTTATTAAATGTTAGAATGTTCTTGGAAAATTAAAAGGTAACCATTACTAAAAAGTCTCGGTGTACAATTAAATATAAAAAAATATTTAGTTACGCATAAATGAAAAGGCTTCATTAGAAAAAGTTGCATCCTAATTCAGTAATTTCCCCTCAAAATTAATTATTTTTTTAATTTGTAATTAAAAGTATTTTTAACTGACGAAAAGAGTAATGAAGAAGCTGTTTTTAACGATATTTGTGTGGGGACATTTTAATAATAGAATGACTATAATGAAAAGATGTCTAATTTTTATTTTTTTTTATCGGCAAAGAGAAAAGATGTTTAATGTGATTGTTATTAGACTTAAAATTGTATTATATATTAGGATTATTTTGATGTTATTAAAATAAATTCACCTTTTGTCTCTTTGTTAAAGATAATTGTATCACTAAAAGAAAATAATTTTGAAATGAGATTATCGGAAGTGGTTTTACATATCTTTTTTAAGTTATGCCACCTGACAATTATTAATCATGTAAAAGAAATTATGAGAACGCATAAAAGGGTAACACTATCAATATTTCTGCATCATTATAGAGACTAAGGAAATAGAGTTAGAGAAAAGAAAAGAAAAATCTCAAGAAGCACGATTGAAAATTTATGAAATGTGTTATGCATCCGGTGAAATTTCATAATTCTATTATAGAATATTAGGGAATTTAATAATTGTGGAAAAATATACAAGATTCTTTTTAGTATAACTCGACACTAGAAATATACATGATTTAAAATTTATGCTTACACTTTATTTATTGTTTTCAACTTATACCTATATGTGAAAAAGATCATTCATCAAGTTATAGGCTCAATAGACCCGTGTTTTTTTTAATTATAATCATTTGACTTATTGTTGAAGATTTCTCCTAGGATTAGAGATAATAAATTTTCATACTATTTAAAAAAATATAAATCTTATATTATAAATAGTTTTATAAGAATAAATTAAATTTATAGTTCACTTTACATTAGTTATAAAAAACTAATTTGCAAACTTTAAACATGATATTTGTTTTGTCATAAGTTTACATATTCTTTTGAAATTCGTGAACATTGATTGATATGTGGAGATGAGGCACTAGTTAATGATATGGTGTAAACAGAGACCAAAACATAATTTTTGTTGTGACTTAAAGATATTTCTCCTTAGAATATTGTGTTGGAATAAACTTTTTATCTAGAATATTTGTAGATATTAATGATGTAAGCCAAGTAATTAGTTATTTCTATTCTACTTCCATATCTGGATCGATATTTTTTTTATATAGGTTGAAGCACACTAATGCTTCTATTTTATATTGTTTTTTATTGTTGATAAAAAAAAATTCAAACTATATAAACTTATAAACTGGTTTTTTTAAAGTTCCATTGTTAATACTTATTTTCAACTTACTAATTGATATGACATTTTTTTTTATGAATATCTCTATTTAAATTTAAATTTAATTAAACCTAGTTCTTGCTTTGGTTGGTTGCTTTTACTTTTAGTGACTACAATTATGTCTTCATTTTGTTTGCCTGTCTTTTTTAGGCCTTGTCTCATTTTTGTTGCTGTTGAACCATTTTATTTTTTGTTGCTAATTCTCACTTTATATTTAGCTTCTTCCCCTCTTAGATACTGAGAAACTCGTTTATAAGGAAAAAAAAATGTCTTAGAATCTTGGAATCGTAGTTTTGTTTAGTAGATTTAAGACTTTATAGTGAACCAGATATGATCGAGAATATGTGAATTAGTAAAATTAATATTTTGACATTTCAAACAACCAGTTACAGTCTGATTTTAAAGGCAATGTGATAATTAAAAAAAATAAATTCTAAAAAATGTAAAAAAAAAAGAAATAAGTAAAATAGTGGATCAATTGATTTATATGAATTTATTGAAAGGTATCAATATATCATTATTATTCTAAATTATTTGAAAGGAGAAGACTTGGTTTGATATAAGTTGGGATCCTACAAGGTGGAATCCTTTCATTATTGGACTGATATGTAAACCACACAATTGTTTTGAAGATCAATGGTTTATTATTTACTAATTATTATAAAAGTGAGAGTTTTTAGTGATTTTTTTTTATTATTATCAGCAACAGTTTTTAGTGATGACTTATTTATTAATATTCAGTTAAAGTGTGAATAATGAGTGTAAAAAATACAAAACAAAAATATAATATTAACTAACTACATCGAAACTAATTTAAAAATTAATAACTTTTTTAGTAGTATTTAAATAATATATAATTTAGTTACTATACCAACTAATTATTTTTATATTTAAAATTGGTTTCTATTTAATAATTTTTTTTATAATGTAACCTAAATAATAGTTAAACTAGAAAACAATTCACTAAAAAAAACTATTTAATAACAACTAATTTTAAAATAAAAATAATTAATTATTAACCAAATTAGATATTATTTTATAAATTAAAAAATTATTAACATTTAAAATAATTTTTATTATTAATAAAATTTATAAAATATTTTTTTTATTATTCAGCATTAACTATCAAATTACTAACTCTTTTAAACTAGAAATTAATTTTTAATTTAAATTAGGAACTAATTTATGTCCAATATAAAACTCAATATTACATCAGACTCAAGTAGAATCGATTCCTTGTAGGATCGATTTTTCGAGTTTGACACTTGGTTATGACACTTCAGTCTAAAAAATCTTGTTTAGTTGTTGAATGTATATCCTATACTGAGAATGTGATCTCTTTGATGGGTTGATATAATTGTATTTGTTGAGTTTTTATATCTTAATCTGGTTTATTATTTTGGTTTGTAGTGTAGTGTATGTTGGATCCTTAGTTGGTAGGATGCTAGGAAACTTGTTTTGGATTTTTTCTATAAGGATTGAGATACCTCTAAAATATTTCATTTTATTTTATTTATTCTTTGTTGATAAAAAAAATAGAATTGTTCCTGCCGAATTTTACATCAAACCTCAAATAATTCAACATAAAAAATTCACTTAATTAAAAAATATCATTGCACATTTTTTTTTTATCATTCTTCTCTAAGCTTGATATAAAACATGCGTCGTCAAAAGACTAATTTTGCACTAGTATATATTTCAACTGTCTCACAAATTAATTATTCCTAAACAAATTCTGAAATATTTAACTAGCATATTGTATCATTTTCATTACAATAAATGGGGATACAAAATTAATTTAGAATCATTCAACTTGTCAATTCAGTAACCCCGCATGTCTTTTTAAAGAATGACTTCTTTGAAACCGCAAACAGTATTATATTTTCATTTGATAACTATTTATAATAATATAAAAATAATTTTGAATAAAATATATAATTAAAAATAGTAATTTATTAAAGTGTTAATGGGATGTTTTTACCATGTTAAAGTATCATTGTTTTTTTTAACAAAGTCATGTACTTTTATCATAAAGACTAACATAAACATATGTATTTAGTATATTGATTAAATTAAATATTATTTAATAAATTAAAAATATTATTAATATTTAAAATAGTTTCTATTATTAATAAAAATTATAAATTAGTTTATAGAATTATATGTAATTAACTATCAAATTTTAAATTATTAATTAATTTAAACTTTAAAGTTAATAGCTATATCAATTTAAAAAATAGTTTATAAATTTTATTAATAATAAAATTATTTTATATATTAATGATTTTTTTAATCTTTAAAATAATATATAATTTAATAAATGATTAATTACTTTTTTTTTAAATTATTTTTTATATAATAGTTTTCTTTTAGATATGGTATTTAAAAAAATGACATCTATATGGAGGTATAAATAATGTTGGTTCTTCAAGAACAAATTCTTCAAATCCTTAAAAGACAATATATAAGCATATTATATTTTATATTATTTGTTGAGTTCTTTAAGAAAATAATATATATGTGTGTGTGAGAGAGAATAATGTAGAAGGAACAGGTTGACGCCCTATATTACAGGGCATAACTTACAGTGACGGAGCGAAGAGGTTCGCTTATATATATAGTTGGAAATGGACATAAAATGTGGTAGCTGATAATAAGCATTGATGTCCGAAAAGGGATGTTAGAGGCAGAAATGCACAGTGAATGAAACTAGCAGTGGCAGTGAGATCATTCAAAACTGAATTTTAATTTAATTGTGATTTTTAACGTATCCAACAACACACACTAGTTATGCCTTGCTAATAACATCAACATGAAGATGGGACGAGTTGCAGAGGCAGCCATGAAGCCACTGTATATAAAACTTTTTATATACTGTTGACGTAGCTGCAAATTTGCTTTCATGACTATTTTTCATTTATAGAAATAATTTTAAAGCAAACTATTATTAAAGTTATTATAATTTAAATATATTTTTTATTTTCTATATAATTTTGAAATGCAAACCGACACATTAACTATTACAGGATTTATAATAATAATAATTGCTGATAAAAAAAAACAGGATTTATAATTAAATAAAGCAAGAAAGGAATAGAGAGGAGTTAACATTCTCAATAAATGAATACCATTTGTCTTGAAACAGTTGAAAAATTATTTTATTTAGTGTACTTCGTACGGAGCGAGAAATATATTTAGATACATAAGTTAAAACTTAATATTTACGTATTATTTAACATTTTATGAACGAAATGTTTAATTTGTAGATACTAGTTTTCTTATATCATTCCATACAATGAAATTATTAAATATAATTAAATTATTAAATAAAAACTAATTTTAAAAATAAAAACAATTAATTATTATATTAATTAAATTAAATACAATTTTAAATATTAAAAAATTATTAATATAATTTATATTTCCAATAAATAGTTTCTAAATCATATCTAATTAACTATTAAAATTTTATTTTAAATAAAGATTAACGGTTTGTGTTATGGAGGCTAAGACAACCCCTCTGCTCTCTTAATTCTTAGATAAGTTGTGATATTTTTATGAGAATATAACATAGATGTGTTTTGCTGCAAACTAAGTATGTTTTTGTTTTTTTTTTTATGAGATAATGGGTATTCTATGCATTCGTAAAATTGAATTTTGTTGTAAGAGTGTAAATTTGGGACTATATAAGAGTAATTATGTAAAATGTTAAAAATATTTTTCGTCTTTGTAATATAATTCGTGATTGTTAGTTTTTGTTAAAATTTGTTATTGTTTTGATTGCAAATTGATGTTCACCATATAAAGACGGTCAAGAATCGTCATCATTCTGGGTGTCGTTGTAAATCACCTGTTTATAACGACGATTCTAGATCTATCGTTATAAAACCACATTAATGACAATCCTAAAATTGACGTAATTCTTCCAAATAAACAATGAAAAAATTAAAAAAAATATATTTTTAAAGACGATTTCAAATTGGAACTGTCGTTACAAATGTGCTTTTTTATAAATATTTTACTATTATATATATACTCTATCGTGCATAAAATACCAAATTTCCATAACAATGATGTAATATGAAAGTTTATATACAATACATGAGTAGATATAACATTTTACAAAAAGTTCTATCAATATATGAAAAAGTTTTATGTCATTCTAATAATTAATCTATCTTAAAGTGTTACATGGTTACCTTAAGTTGCATTCAAGTGAGTTTCTTTGCATTTGCACTTTCCCTCCAACACAACATGTTATATCCAGAATAAACACTGAAATAATAAGATTTTATGTTAGAACACATAACATTATGTAATGTAATATATGAGTAACAAATTTGTGAATGTAATATAATCATAATGCTTTGATAAATCTCTAATTTATACTAGGAAACGCGATACAAAATTTCAGAAATTTCTGACAAGTGAAAGTATAGGAACTAAAACCTTAAAATACCGAAATAATACTTTAAAATAAATAAATAATTGTAAACAGTGGGTTTTTTGTCGTTTTGGTCTACCCAATTCCCTTTGGATATTGACCACTGCGTTCGTCGACTCTATCCGACTTCTCTTTCAAAAGTTACGACCATTTAAAGTTTTTTCATGCTAATTTTTGTCAACTCCAAATCTATCACTGCTCTCTTTAATGTTAGAACTCCTCCATTAAATATCCCGTAAATCAAGTTCCCACAAACCCTAATCAACACATACGTGCACATATTTATTAAAAAATTTAGGGTAGGGTTTAAGGAGGCATTGCACCATGCATCAGTCCAATCCTAGTAGTGTGTGTGGTGGAGGTGCTGGTGGCGTACAATAGGTGTTGCCGATGTGCGAAAGGTGTTGTCGCACGGAGATGAAGGGTTGGCGTTGTTTAGATGCGTGCTGCGGGGTTTGACGCGCAGAGGAGGGCTGCTGGAGAGCTGGATTATTTCTTTTAATAACTAAATATATATGGTATAGTTAATGCATTTTTTGAGATTTTTTCTCATATAACACTATTTTCACTTTTATTTTTCTATTCAACCCTTTTTTGCTTTTATTTTTCTGTCTTAGTCTAAAACTTTTAGATCCATTTGACAAATAAGAGAAGGAAGGACACATATTCAAGCATAAGTTTTGTCAGGACATTTGGGTTCAATAATGTATATAACAAATCAATATTATTTAAGATCACATGTTTACATATGAATAGATAGAAAGAAATAACTACTTTAAACATATTTTGTAGTTGTTATCCTCAAATAATGAATTGGGAAATTAGGATATATTTTGTTGGTTGTTTTGTTAATTCAGCGTGCAACATCTTCTTTTCTCTCTCTCTCTTTCCTGCTGGACTTCTTGCATCATGGCGTGCATAAATTAACTATTCTGTTTTGCCTGTTCATCGGGACATGCATTGGTTTAGGATGAGATGGAGAAAAAAACTACACGATCCATATTTAAAAAAGTTACGTAGCTGAAAATAGTTGTGTTGTGTTTAATTCCTAAAGGTGTGAAGGTGAAGTTTTATTTGGAAGAGAGAAGAGAGAAGAAAAAGAAGTATGAGAAGACTATATATAGAGAGATGTACGTCCAAGGATATGCAAGTGGCATTTATTTGAGTTGATTGGACTTGGGAAGGGAAATTGTGGAGTGTGTAGAAATTGTTGCATTGGTGGGTGGTGGCTCATCACTCATAGTGGCTTAGGACAAGTCAATTATCCATGGACATGGGAAAAACACCATCCACGTTCTTAACTTTTATTACATACACACACTCACACATGCATATGCTCAATTTTCATTATCTTTTAATATTCATATCCTTCCCTTCCCCTACTTTGCTGTTTTAGGTCCACCTAAATTCTTGTTCTCGCTTTGGTACCCTTGAACCGTTTATTCCACAACCGCATGCCACTTTCTTAATCATTTTACCCATTTTCGTAACTCCAGATGCACGGATTCTATTAAACTCCACACTTTTGGAAATTTAACTAATGTCATCACCCCATGTGCTCATCAATTATAATTCACTTTTCTACCCTCTCTTCATACTCAAATATATATATAATCTATATATTGTAAACGGGATCCAATTTTTAACCAAAAATAACATTAATCAAATTTCATTAGAGAATCAATTTTTTCACTACCTTTTATAAGTATTTCAAATTGACATTTTGGCAGCAGGAAAAAGGAGATAGATATATGGCACCTAAAAATAGCATCTGAAGACTTCTGTGATAATGACGTACGTTGACCAAAACCCTTCGTGTCCTTAAGACTTCTGTGATAAACTCAAAATTGTCCTTAATCTTTTTACAAAACCTTTGGAACTAAATTTTGATAATGCCCGTTCATGCTTTAAACATTTAGCAATTTTTATTTTTTTTTATAATTAAAGTTATTCATACTTAAGTAACAATAATCATTTGTCATGAGAATATATTATTAAAAAAATAAAAAAATATGTGAAATTAAACCAAAATTAATATGTTAATAAAAATGGTACATATGTAATTTATACTTATTAATAAAGAACTCTAATAAAGTACTAGATGGAAGCCTATTATACCAATAAAAATACTTTCTATTAATAAAGCCTAATTTAGCAAGTTTATCCGCACTTACATTCCTTTCACGAAAAATGTGAAAAACTCTAAATTTGATTTTCTCACAGTAGTTAAGACAAGTATTTCACCTATTATAAAACATCTAAGGAACATTAGTCCTAACAATAAATGTAGCACAAACCAAGACAAAATCACATTCAAGTCATAAACTAGTTAGACCCATCTTTTGAGTTTGTTCAATAACATGTATAACTCCATAAAATTCAGCAACCAAAACAGTATGAACATCAAAGAAAACATAAAAACCACCAATAAATTCTTCCATACTTCCACGAAAAATACCACCACAAGTAGCAAGGTTAGGAGAACCCCTAACACCATCAATAACATGCATAACTCCATAAAATCCAGCAACCAAAACAGTCTGAATATCAAAGAAAACATAGAAACAACCAATAAATTCTTTCACACTTCCACGAAAAATACCACCACAAGTAGCAAGGTTAGGAGAACCCCTAACACCATCAATAACATGCATAACTCCATAAAATTCAGCAACCAAAACAGTCTGAATATCAAAGAAAACATAGAAACAACCAATAAATTCTTTCACACTTCTACGAAAAATACCACCACAAGTAGCAAGGTTAGGAGAATCCCTAGCATCATCAGTGTTTATTTAAAAAAATTATTATTATTTTCATAGAGTATTTTTGCTAACTATGTTTAATTTGTGGTCACGTTCCTGTACTTTTTCTTTATTGTCCTTTTAGGTTTCTGTGACTCCTTCCCTTCTATCCTTCTATTCATTGAGTTCTTTCTTGTTATTTTGTATTGTTCTCTTTGAATTTATAGTTATACCTTAATGTGTTATTTCTTGTACCACGTTTATTCTGCAATAATATTTATATTTGTTGATTAAAAAAATCACACAAACAAATTGTTCTATTTTGAGGTTGGCATGCACTACAAGAAAAATCAATAAATAATAACTAAATTTAGAGAGAAAAAAATTGATCATTATATTAACTAAATTAGATATTAATTTAGAGATTAAAAAATTATTTGTATTTAAAGTGATTTCTATTATTAATAAAAATTTATAAAATCGTTTTTAAATTAGTATTTAAATTAGCTACCTAGGTTTTAGTTACTAATATTTTAGATTCTAAATTGGTCTCTAAAAGACTAATAAAGACTATTTTAGAATATAAAGTAGTAAGTAACTAAAACCTTGGTACCTAAAGGTTAGATATCAATTTACAAACTATTTTATAAACTTTTATTAATAATAGAAAATAATTTAGATACCAATAATTTTTGTAGTTTATAAAATGGTCTCTAATTTATTCAAATAGTAACTAATTATTTTGGTCTCTAAAAGTAGTTTCCATCTAATCATCATTTTCTTGCCGTGATGCATAAATGTTATTTTTTATTTTATTTTTTGATAAAATATTTAATTGTTTTCTTATAGTCTTTATTATAAATATAATGCTTTTAATTTTTTTAATTAAACTCCAGTTTCCTTATATCATTTTTTATTACTATTTAACTGATAAATAATTACGTTCACAAGTTTGTTTGTTTTTATCTGCAAAGAAAAAATAAATTAAATGGGGGTATTTCAAGGATACCATAACCTTATACAAAACACAATTTCAATATGTCAATACTCCAAACACTACACATTACAAGAAAATCATGAAATAGAAACAAATTTTTAGAGACCAAAATCATTAGTTACAATAATAACTAAATTAAAGACCATTTTAGAAACTAAAAGAAAAATCGGTTTCTAAATTAGTTTCTATTATTGTTAAATAGTTTCTAAATTGGTATCTAATTAGTAACCAAGGTTCTAATATGTCTTGTGAATAGAGAGTAGTCTGTCTTGGCGGTTGAAATCTTACAGATTTAATGTTGAAAATCATGTCCGGAATTTAAAGATTATAAAAAGTTATTATTTAATGAGATTTAAAGTTATTATTTCCTTAATATTTTTTATTTTAATCATTTAAAAACCTTTCAAACATATAAAAAGTTAGTCAAATATTATCCTTAAGTATGCTTAACATTTATTCTAATATTTTTGGAAATTTTAATCCTAGTTTCAAATAATTTCGAAGCATTATTTTTTAAATTCTTTAGTTAGTATTATATGGTGAGCAACATAATCATTCTAATTTAATAGTTGTTTAGAACATGTATTCTTAAAATCACTGATTAACGTGTATATGGCATTATACTTTCTTCCCTTGATATGAAACCAGAGACTGTGCACCCTCGAGTCTTTCGACCAACTGAGTCCCCCAATAAATAATAAAATTTAACTCACTCAATTTTTTAGGTTAATAACACCCTAAATAAATATATATATATATATATATAAATTATTTTGGTATATATATATAAATTATTTTGGTAGCTAATTACTAATTTGAAAAGTAGTTTATAAATTTTAATGGTAGTTAAAACATTGGTAACTAATTAAATACGAAACTAATTTATAAATTTTATTAATAATATAAATTATTTTAAATATTAATAATTTTTTTAATTTATAAAATAATATATAATTTAATTAACAATAATTAATTTTTTTATCTCTAAAATTAATTTTTATTCAATAATATATTTTATTGGTTCATTATAATAATATAACTTCTTCACTTTACATTGACGAAGTAATTTCAGAATATTTTATTTGAATAGTCTTTTATGAAAATAAAAATATAATCTTGTTAAATAAGTTTACTAAAGGATACAAAGACATACAATCTGTTTGTTTATAGGCGAAGAAAACAAAATATTTACTGTATAAAGGTAAAACACGAAAAATCAAAACATTTCGACGGTTAAAACTTTCTTCGCAAGAAAGGATAGGGAAGAAAGTTATATATATATATATATATATATATATATATATATATATATAATTAATTATTTATAACTTACTTGAATAACTTTTATTTTAAAATTAAATTATTATTATTTTTATTTAAAATAGGGTTACAGTTTATTAAAACTATATAAAAATAATTATTATAAAAATAACATAATTAATCATAAGTAAATTATAAATATAAAAAAAATTTGTTTAATAATAATAAAAAAAATTATATAATAATTATATTAATTATAAAAAAATAAAAGTAATAATGTTATTTAATATGAAAATAATTTTTTAACAAATATTTATATCATTTTGTATTTTTTCTAAAGTTAGTTCATATACATTATTGAAAATAATATTTCAATAGAAATAATATTTTAATTAAAATTAATTATGATATATAAATTAATTAATTAAATTAATTTTTTAACAATTTTTAAATATAAAAATAAATTTATAAATTTATATTTTATCAATTAAAAAATATAATTTCAATCACACCTATTATATCACTCATAAACTTTTTTTTCGTTTTCTACTCTATTTACTTTAATCCAAACAATCTCATTTTTTTCACAATTTTTCATCAAATCATCTCAAATCCACTTCCTCAAATTTACTTTCTAATCCAAACAAATAATTAGTACCAATTATGTTTACGTCTAAGAGAGCAATAAACAATTAATAATCCTTAAAATAAATTACTGGTATTTCATTCTCAAAAAAGATAATTAGCATTAACTGAGCCCCTCTTTTTTTTCTTTTTTTTTCTTTTGAAGAATTGTGTCCCTCTTATATATAAAACATAAAAGTTACATTATGTTACCAGCAAAACAAAACAAAAAGTGACATAATAATTGTTCCTTTTGTTAAGATGCTCTATAGAGTCTTGCGTGGCAGTTATGTGTTCTTATAGTAAGCTTATTGCAACATTAACATCCATGTGAATGTCTTTTTCATATCTCAAACCACTTTCTCTCTCAAAACTAGACCTTCTAACCTCTCTATCTCATATAAAAAGTAGAATTCCTCCATGCTAAAAAGTCACACCATAAATAAGTCAATACTTGTTTTGTAGGGTTCTAAAATTGGATTTAACTAATGAGTTAGCCGTTATAAACATATAGTTCAGGTTTGTAAATTTTAATATAAGTTAATTTTTCTCAATCAATATATCCGTCTTAATTTAATTTTAACATCTTAATTTAAGTTTTAGCTAACTTATTTATCCGGGTTACATAGGTAACTTTTAAGATTTCGACTCTTTAAAATGAAAATTTAGGTTATCTTTGTAATTTGAAGATTGAAATAGTTAAAAAGGATGTTCAGATGGATGTAAAAGAATATAAGGAGAATACTCACATGTCATGCCATGCAAAATTAATGTACTAATAGAACGTCTTACACCAAAGAGATGATAGTATAGATAATGTTAGACAATCTCATATCGTCTTTCAATGATTTCAATAACAAAAAAATCGAATAGATGCACCAAAAGTAAATGACTCTCATGTTCTTCGACCAATGGATTCTTCAGAGTTTATCATCCTTTAATATTCAGACAGGACTAAACTAAATCAAACATGTGTTAATCCAATTCAATCAGATCTTATCATGAAAACATGTGTCTACTGATGTATTCAATACGTCACTTGTATTGATGCGTCTACTTATGTGATATTTCTCTTTTACCTCTTGAATGTGTGTGAACTAACCAAAAAATCAAAATTAGATAAAATAATTGAACTCTCAACATGAGTTCGGGAATATTACTAAGAAAAAACTCTAATGCTCTATTTTTTGTCACAAAGTATTTTTAAATTCAAGATAAAAATATCTTTGCAAAATATTTCCTTCCAATTTTTTTCCGGATATTACACATTTTATTCTCTAATTTTTTAACTCATATTTTATTTTCCATTTTAATTCAAGAAAACAATGTGAAATTTCGTGTAATTCTGTCCATTTGTAACGATCACGCTTCATTCAACTTATCTAGTCAGACTTTTCTATCAGACCATCTAGTCACAATGTCTGCTCTTATCAATATTAAACTCTCTACTGCGACTAAAATACAATATTAACAGTTAAAAGAAAAATAAAATAAATCTCAATTAAAAAAAGTAGATTTATTCATAATTATAATAAAAAAATTATAATTAAAGCATAAAATTATGATAATCACGTGACAACAACGTATTTACATATTGTTGATGGGAGTAATTTGATGAGGCTTTAGAAATGTTACATTATTCCAACGACTTCTTTTTTTGTTGCCTTTTCTCTCCCGAACATACGCTGTGAAACATTATTTAAAGAGAAACATGGACGAACCTTTCTATGTTGCAACCCTGCTTTTGACATTTTTATGACAGGAATAACAGTATCTTTTGAAAGTAAATTTCAGAAGCTGGCTAGTCCTATTTTCTCCTCCAAAATATATTATTTGCATACTTGTATATTTTCTCCTCCCTTCACAGTGTTTCATTTATCAAAATAGAAAAAGTAAAAATCAGACACTAGTCTTCAAGGCAAGGTACCCACCATTCATTATCTTTCCCTTAGTCATTATGAAAAGGTTGTACGAATAATTAAGTAGGTAAACTCTACCTTTCACCTCAAAATCAATTTTTGGACCCACTATTTTCCACTTGGAAGTTGGAAACTAACCAAAGAAGCAGAAATAAAAAATTAAGGTACAGTAAAATTAACATTAACTATGTTTACACAGAGTGTCCAACTCTGGTAGATTAATATATGTATATCCATGACCTTAGTTACATCACCCACTCTTCCCCTGTTGGTTTAATATGGCATCATGATATTCTTACCTCATGTTGTTTAGTTTATAGTTTGGTACATAGAACTGAGAAATGTTGACGGTAGTGGCAGAATGTTGCATGGATGGTCTCTATTAGCAGGTGCTTAGGAATTGTAGGCATCACAGCATGGTGACACCACTAAGGGCCAATGCAATCCTTGTCAATATTTCCGTCTTGGCGACGCTATAGCATTGGTGAGGACGAGGCACTCCCATGTTTTTTTCCTTGCTCTGTGGCAAATTGCTTAACCTTTTTCTAAAGCATCCAACTCACCTTCTGCTCATAACTTGAATTGTAATTCCATTTAGCTCTGAAATGGAAAGGTGCTGGAGAGATAACCCAATTTCTCAAGGGTCAAACTCGTTATGTTTTCACAACAAAAAAATCTTGCCCATATCTGCCACGAGGACCACAAGTTGAGGGTAAGTGGTACCACATGCCTCTTGCTTCAGCCATCCAAATGCTAGAGTTAACACACATGTGTCACCACTGGGCATATGTAGACCTCTCAATTATTGGTTATGCATGGTTTTCAATGTGAACCAATTATGCAAAAGAATGGGTGTGTGGTGGAGTGGAATGCATTTGAAAAAGAATTTTGTGAAATTAGAGGCTTGATGCCTGATAACAAGTCCCTGATTAAGGGCCTGTTTGGGAGGAAGGGGAAAGAGTGGAGAAAGGGAAGACAAAGGTAGAAGAGGCCCCCCTTATAATTGTTTCCAAACCTCTCTTCTTTTTTTTCTGATAAAACAACTAACTAGGAGTAGGTAAATTAGTTACCTTATCCTTGTTTAAAATACCTCTCTTTTGGCTTAGTCTATAGTACTTGTTCTAATTGTTAAATTCTTCATTGTCCTTAAACTTGGTATAGCTGAATTTCAAATAACTGTCTCAACAAATAGAGGAAACCCATAATTATCTTTTCTTTGTCATTATTTACTCCCAATAAATGCATAATTAAACTTCAAAATCAATGCCATTATGGAATGATAAGTTTTGTGAGAGTGACTCTTAGAAGAGAATGTCATTCACTCATTCTTTACTGTAAAGTTAGGAGCAAAGTACAAGCTGCAGTTCCTTTGAGGAGTAATATATTCTTTGCACAAGGGGACCACAGAGCAATTACATGATTCTCTATAGGGCTTTCAAATGATGCTACTCCTTGCTGTTCTTCAATGCAAAACCTAATCTCATAAATGCATAGTATGTAGGTTATCACAATCTCACCTTCTTTGTCGTCAAGCTATTGTATGATTTCAGCCGATTCAAGTACTGGCTTTCACTCCCACATGCTTAAATAGAAAGTTTAGCTCAAACGGGAACTAAATTCAATTCAAAGAATTGGGTGTGGGGGCTGCTAGGATTTTGCCCTTGTTTAAGCACTTATATCACAACTTGGTCATGAACTATTATATCCGGTATTAACGGCCTTAATAACTCTTCGGCTACATTTTAAGTTACCATAGTCATCCATCCGAACAAGTCAAATGTTTTTGTCAGTCTCATGCCACCTAAAATACTTCAAGTATAAGGTTTTGAGTTTCTTTTGCTTTTTTGTTTATTTATGTTTTGTTCAGACACCAATTGAGTTTTGGATATCAAGAATGAGTTTATTATTTTAGCATAAAAAAGACCCTTTGTATTTGAAATGTTGGCAACTTTTGCAGTTTGTAATTTGTCAAATTATAATACATGTCCAGGGTGTCAGAATTTCATATGTGCAGTTCAATTATGTTTTTTTGTGCGTGTGTTTTAGATGCTGCATTTTTTTTTTATAAATATATTCACCACTTTTGCCTCTTCCCATAAAACAAGTCATTCTGCTAATGGCCTCAGTTCGCTGCTTAGGGTGGATGCTAAAGAAGTTTGTCACAACTTTCATAAATGGTATTGCAAGGGTAATTGGAGGAAAAGTTAGGCTTTCAATTAAAGTGAATTGAATTGGACTTTGTAACAAATGAGCATTAGTTTGCTCAACTACCGGATAGGAATGTCATGAAATATTTCTCCTAATCGAAAGTAAGCATTAGTGTCCTTGGTCCCTCAATAGAAGTCAGTGGAACTTTTTTCTACCAAGGCTTAAGAATATTGAAGATCAACAAAAATACTCAATCTATATTAGGTAACATCTTTCTGCTCTCATCTCACTCCACTTCAGGGTGACTGATGCTTGGTCCCATCCCTTCCTTTTGCTAAAGAGAACCCACAATGGTAATTGGTAGATGCTGGTAATTCCCAATTACAGTATAAATCTGTTGTCCATTTTTCTCCTCTTGTTTCTTTGTTACCTTAGGCCTTTTGCTCTATAAAGCCTATGAATTTTAGTTGATGGGTCCAAATTCAACGACCCAAAAAGATGTACAAGATAAAATTGAGGGTCCTCTGCCACCATTGCCTTGTTGGATCAACGGAACTAGAAAAAATTTAGTACTTCTTTCTCTTACGAATGAAAAGTTCATGCCAAATTTTGTAATGTGATATTTACCCATGAATATGATGCTTCTCTGTAAAGTCTCTCAAGTGGTGCCAAACTTTAACAGAAGATGAAGTTTACTGCAAGTAACTTAAAATGGATCATGGGGATCAATGAATTTACCCTGTTAAAATATTTAAAAGGGAAAAAAAGTGACTAATGCTTATGTATAATGTTGATTGCTCTTTTGGATTTGGAGTGTATAAAGTCCACCTTTTTGCTAAAGGCTCCACTCATAAAAAACCATTCTCGTGCTGTGCTTGAGCCTCTTATTTTTTTACTGTTGGATTGAGGTGTAGGCATGATATGAACCAAACCAACTTTTGGTCTTGCAGTCACATGGTGCTGAATATAAATTTTGTTACTTATGTGGCCTCCAATCACTCTTTTTTCACATTCTACAGAGCAATGATGTGCTTAGAAAAAGCACAAAGCAGTTGGACGTTGGTACCTGTTATAACCTTTTTTTTACTTATAGAATGAGTATTAGTAAGAATCCTCACCCACCCCAATCCCCAAATAAAATCTCCCAAGTTGAAACTTGAACCTGGGAAAGGGAAAGGAAATGGAAATAAAAATGAATTTGACGCTGACATGGTGAGTATTATTATGTTTTGGTGGCATGTTGGTATCTGAACCAAGAAAGCATGGGAAATAACATATTTTTTATAGTCCCCATTTTCCATTGCCGAGTGATGCGAAGCATGATGGTTTATTTTAGAGACAAAGTCCCCACCCACAAACACAAGGGTAGGGCAATCTTATTATGACCATTTTAACAGGTAGTTGGGTCCAAGTACAAAATCATATGAGCTGCATTAATTTCCTAAACCCTCCTCTTCTAGCCTTGCCCTTGCCCGTGACATCCCCTCCTCAACCATCACACCAAATCCTTTGCTTCCACTGCCATGTGGCTCCAGCTAACCCTAAGCTTTCAATATCTAACATATCAAAAGATACACGCTGTCACGTTTAATTATGACACTTCACAACCATTATCAGCAACTCACTTTTATAAATTCAAATTAGATACATAATTATGTACAACTTTTTCTAACTTAATAACATAATATACTAACTGTTAAGTTAATTGGAAATTTGATTCATGAGCCCAATTTGAAGGGGTACGTATTATAAAGCAGGAAGCGATATTAAGAGTTTTACTCGTTGAGGAACCTTGGATTTGCCCCATCTTGAGTTGCAGAAAGAAAAGCTTAAAATGTTACGTACGAAGTCAAAATAGAAGCTGAAACACTGTAGTGGAAGTGAAGCTTATAATATATATATGTCAATTACGTGCAAAGGTTTCTCGAAATAATAGGGTTGAGCTGGAGTCTATGGTTGGTATGGTTCCCCAGTAATTGGAAAAATTTCATGTTAACAGATTCTTCATCTTTATTGTTATTATTATGCAAAAGTTGGGTGTGGCATATAGATAGATTAATTAGTATTGACAATATTAAAAAGTTGATATTATTTGTGTTTGAAGGATTTGGATTACGGCAGAGGGCGTGTGGTGAAAGGAGAAAAAGGTAAAGGTAGGAGATTTGCTTGCAGATTTGAAACTGTCCAAATGGGGAAACAAGGCTTCCACGCACAGTGCCAAATTTTGTTATCTCTTCACAAATAGGTAAGCATGCCTGCAATTTGGATTCGCTACTTTGGGTTTAGTTTAGACCTTAACCCATTTTCAGTAACCATATTAATCTCTTCATCTCTACGTGCACTCTAAACACATTTCTTAAATATGCTTCATAGAGTAATTCTCTCGTCTTCTTCCTTAAGGGGAAACTAAAACACAAATCCTGCTAAATCTTACTGTAAATATTTGTTTCCTATTAGGTGATACCACCCATAACATAATCTATCTTTTAATTAACATCATATTTAATGCTCGTTTGGTAGATAACTACTTTCTCTTCTACCCTATTCTCCTAGTTCTTTTTTAACCACTATATTTCTCTTTCTGGGAATTTGAGAAACCATTCTGCAACTCTTTATTTCACCGCTTTATGGTGAGTTTCAAAATAAAATAGATTAATTAAATGTCAAATAATTTCTATAGTTTTACAAAAATTCAATTAAACTATTTAAGTAATAAAATTTAATGTATATAAAAAGTGGTTAAGAAAATAATAAGTATCTTCAAAATCATCTACCTTGTCCACACATTTTTTTATTGTGTTGAACTCTCCCCGTTTCATTTTTGGAGGTGATAGCACACAAATTAAAATGAAATAATCGCATGACTACTATTTTAAAAAAATAAACATATTATATGAACTAAGCCGTAAAAGACTTTTTATTTTTGTTTCGTTAATCTAGCTTATATTTTAACGTGATGTTCATATAGGTAATACAGTGTAGGAATATATTTTTCGTTATAGTATTAATATAAAATATTACTAATTTTATTAATGACTAATAGATATAAATATGTTAAGACATCCTACAGTATCTAATAAAATTAAAAAATAATAATAAATTGACTCAAATTTGTCTTTCTAAAATCTTTTTGATGTAGAATAGCATTTGACTTTTTATCCATAAAAATAAATCATTAACACAACACTAATATTATTAGAATGTTAACAAATTCATTTTTTTCTTGAAAACCAACAAAGAATTGTATATATTGTGAATATTTTACTCAATATTATATAAGTGTGTTTTATAATTATAGTGATATAAAGGTTAAATTTTACTTTTACTTCTTTAATTTATTTCTTTTTTTTTTACATATAAAAGTTTTCTTGTTAGACATTACTGTGCAACATTTCAGTTAGACTGACACATCAAGTAGCAACAATCCTCATCTATTATCACATGAAAAAAGTATTATTAAAAAAAAATATGGAAAACTAGATAAAAACTTATATATATGTTAACTATTTATTTTTAATTTCTAAAACTATTTAGTTTAGTTTTTTCTGTTATAAAGCTAAGAAAATGGCAATGGAGTATAATGGTGTGTGTAACTTATTTCTTATTTTCATATTGACAATATCTAAAAAAAATTGGGATTTGATCTTTGGAGCTGGATAGGTTACTTGTATTGCTTATGCCTCTATATAGTTGACTTCCTTTGTACTTTTAATAACCTCAAATTTGATTTGTCTATGAGTAGATAAGGGATACAACTTGTCTATGAGTAGATAAGGGATACAACTTAACAACTGAATGTTTCTTGTTACACAATATAATAAAATACTTCTATATATTTATTTTTTTCTTTATTGATAAAAAAATAAATGCAATTTTACGAATAGTTGGAACGACAAGTAACCTTAGCATGGGAGTTGCAAACACTATATGGTTAGGTGCTTCAATGTCGAAACATTTTCTTGGAAAATGCTGAGTTGTGTTTTTGTTATTTCTTAATTTTTTTCATAGTAAAAAAGGGTTGAAAGCAAGGATGTCTTTTACTATTGGTATTTTGCAGAGATAGTTTGTTGAAAAAAATGTTTGATTATTATGAGATGTAATGTGAGGTATAAATTTAATTTTTATGTTTATTATGAGATGTAATGTGAGGTATAGATTTAATTTTTATGTTTATTTTGTATAAAGTTATTTACGATTAAGGGTTTCCATTCAAATGCATTGGAAGAAGTATAAGATATGTGTAACCATATATACGAAATATATGGTTTTAGTATATGTCTCTTTGGATGAACTAAGTTACACATTATAAAGACGAAGGACCAAATTGACCCTACTTAAACACATATGAAGGAACAATTTAAACATAAAGAACTAATATACATTTATTACAAAAATATAAAAGGCGAAAATTGTACTATGTATTAACATAAATTCAAGCATTAAAGTGTTTTTGATTAAATGAATTTGCATACAAATGTATTCAAACACAACCAATTGAATATTTTCAAATTCTGAATATATTGGAGTAATAAAATAATAACATTAATAAATTTCATCATTTAATTAGAGCTTACCATGTTACAAATATGAAGTCCATTCAACAAAGTCATTAAACCAATCTAGCACATTAGACACCTCTTCATAAAGTCTTAAAGTGATTACAAAATCCAAGGTAGACATAGGTTTTAAATTTAATATGTAGATATAATTAGTGCTCAAAAAGCTAATCAACCAATAATGTTTCATGTTCCTATTGGCTTACTCCATATCATCCATTTCAACTTTAATCCAAGAAGTTATTATTCAAGTGTGTCGAACAAAACTTTGGTGGAATACTTCACACTATTTCATCAATTGTTGGTAGTAAACCTTAACAATTAAGTTAATTAGTTACTTAAAGTAGACTTTTGTAGGATTATTTGGTAAATTACAAATTTAACTGTATATATCCAATATTTGTTTTTTTTTTAAAATTATTATTAGAAATTAATAAAAATATTTTAAAGAAATAATTTTCTTTCATTTTCTCAATTAATTCTTTGATAAAAAAATGTTTATATTTTAAAAGTACACCTAAAGACAACTTTGACATTACATTAAAAAGCCTACCAACCTTCATTAATTCAAATCTATCACATATATTAATAAAACACCCATGCCAAGGCTTGGAAAATAAGGAACAAAGAGTAAAATAAAAATCAAATGGATGGACTAAGTGAGAAGATAGAAAGAAGATGTCATGTTTGTTAGATTCAGATAATAAGCACATTATTAATTTACTATTTAAATAAATTCTTCAAGATAATAAACTAAATTAATTAAGAGCATCAAACTCTCAAAGACACAATAAATATTATTTTATATTTATGAAATACAATGGAAGGGTCTTTTATAGGATGAGAAATCAAGTTCAAGAAGCTTTCTTAGATGTGAAAAGAAGTAAGAAAAACTAGCAATGAATGAAGGATAAAAGTAGCCAAAAGTCTAGATACATGGGATGAGAAGGAAGTTGCAACTTCCTGGTCTTGTTTTGTCTCGTGTAATAGAGAGATACTGAGGTGCATCAGCTAACTTTAATTACTACTAATTAGAGTTAGTTTATAATACTTAATCACCTTCTTATTATAGAATATGATATAGGCTTTTAAAATTTTCTAACACATTTAAAATAATGATTCTAATTTTATAAAATATTTATTCCCTAATCTATTTTTTCTACTATTTTCTTCAAATTTCTTAAATTAAGTATTCGTTATCCTTTCTTCATGTTACAAAAATAATTAGTCTATTGATTAAGTTATATACTATTTTATACGCTAAAAAAATATTTGTATCTAAAGTAGTTTTTCTATTATTAATAAAAATATATGAAGTAATTTCTGAATTATAATCTAATACTAGTTATTAAGATTTTAATTACTAACTACTTTAGATTCTAAATTATTTTTTAATTAAATTAGTGACTAATTTATAATATAAAGTAATTAGTAGCTAAAATCTAGAGCCACCTAATGTTATACATCTATTTAGAAACTACTTTCTAAACTTTTATTATTAATAGAAACTACTTTAGATATCAATAATTTTATAATTTATAAAATGGTATATAACTTAGTAAATATAATAACTAATTATGTTGTGTCTCTAAATTAGTTGTTATTTGTATTACATAGTGTCGAGACCTTCTCAACCTATACCATGACTAACTACTTGGATGAGTACACCTTGACATCATAAGGACAAGTTAAGAAGAGATTAGCTAAGAACTCGAAATTAGTGTTAGAATAATACAAGAATTAACCATGGAATTTGTGCTAATCTAGGTTCACTAGCACAATGACACAACTCATCCTTATAAATAGGTTGATCAACATCATGCTAAGGTACACATTTTAATAACATTTATCACTCTCAACCACCATATATATCAAACATTGACTTGAGCATTGAAAAATCTTTTGTAGGTATCCTCCCTCTCTGACCGAAGACTAACAACCAAACATGAATAACCATTAACACCTAAAATACAGAAGATTATTTAATGATTTTCTTGTAATGTGAAAGTTTTTTATTTTATTTTATTTTATCTTTAATCATATTTCTTGTAAGCGGGGTATCTTATTTTTAATTTACTTGAAGTGTTTTCTCTCTATCTAGGGTTGTTCTAAATATTTTATATTAATATTATATCAACATTTTTATTTGTAATCACTAACAAAAGTAATAACTTCATAACAGAAAAAACGAAACTTAATTTTAAAAATTCAAAGGACCAATCCAGATATTTTATTGCTAAGAGATCAAACTAAATATATATAAAAAAATAAGTTAAAAAAGCTAGAGTAAATTTTAGTCTAATATAAAATAGCATGAGAGGTTGGAGAATTAAGAAAAAAGTTACACTTTATTGTCAAAGCATATAAATTGAGTAGGTGAACGCGTAAAATCTAGATATATGCAAGAGTGATAGGTAATGGTAAAGAAAAACCAAAACAGTGTAAGCCGTTTCAGGAAAAAACAAATCTTCCTTTTTCTCGTTACATATTAAATTTGCTATAAAAGTTGGAAAGGAAATAAAGAAATTATTTATTGAGTACGGAATGAACTATATTGAATTTCTCCCACAGTTGGTAAGAGGATTCACTGTTACAACTCAGAAGAGGACCTATTCAAACATCATCCGTGACACAATTTTGGGAACTTAAGATCACTATCGTTAGCCACAATTAATTTGGAGAAAAACATGAAGAAATTGAGGTTGGGTGTTTGGTGCTAATTCATCAAATGAAAAATCACGTGATATTATATTATTTGGTTTCTCATCCACGTGAATTCTCGGAAATCTAATAACCATAACCAACAACACATTGAATTCTAGTCAATCCATCATATCCACGATTTCATAGTTCTTTCTCATCATCAAAATGAGTTTTAGTTAACAAGTTTAACTGAAAATTAAAAACTAGTTACTTTCTAATAACATGCATGGCTTTTGAACACAAAGCTTAACTCTCCCTCCTATTGTTGACAATTTTATAATTCTTTGACATAACTGGATGCTGTTTGTTATTCAAAATAGTAATTGTTTGAAGTTTTTGAACCAGGTCAAGACACATATATACGTAGGATATTAGGGCAGATATTATTATAGTATGATTCTTTTTCCTTTGTAATAAATTCTCTTCTTTCTTTTTAATGAACTGCTTTTTTTTCCTATGGATATTATTGCCTTTATGGTGATGATCTTCCTTCTAAATTAATTAAAGGTTATTTAATAATAATATATAATTAAATTTATATTGTTCTAAGGAATTTTTTTTACAACTACTAGTATCCTAACATTATATTCAAACAGTGATATTTTTACTGGGATTGTTAGTAGTTACTTATAAAAAATGTTCAAATTTAATTATATTTGGAGACAGCAACATTCCCTTACCCCCTTGGATCTAACAAAACATATTTTTTGTCAACGTCTCCAAATCTAATCCCACGCCCACCCAAAACAGAGAGCAAAAACCCTTAAAAGGCCCATACCCTTATTTTTATACTTAGGTTTCTTCCTGTACCATAGCTTCTTCTGGTACGATCATATTTCTTAAAATACTTAAAAATGCATTTTATTTTATTTATTGATGTTTTCTATTTCAAAATATATAGATAATGCATAAGAACTTTATTAGACTATAGAATTTGAAAGGTATTTCCGAATCTGCAAAATAAATTTCGGATTATAGAATCTAAAAAAATATTTCTAGATTCAGAAATACCTCCAAATTCTACTATCTAAAAATTATAAATTAAAAAATATTTAAAAATATATTTTGAATTCTATAATTCAGAATATACAAATAGAAAAAAAAATACATTGTAAAATTTAGAACATATTTCTATATCTAAAAATAACTTTCAAATTCTATAATGATAATTTATTTTTTAAAGGACAAAATGGTATTTTTGGTCTATATTGTGAATTATCAGGAGAGAAACAGTCCTAAACCTAATGCCTCTCTTAAAATTGAACCCCAAAAAAATGACCCATTTACTCTTGTAAATGAATTATGTCAGGTGTTTCTATTTGCACCACCAAAATGTTTCTTATATATATTAAAGAAAATAAATGGGGCAGTGCTGCTATAACAACAACACCATGGCTGTTATTTTCTTGTGTTGCATTTGGAATTTGTTAAGGTAAATTTCCATTTCTACATTTTTAACTAAAAAATCTACAAAATCAATGTCGCTATATATTAAAACAACATTACACATATATTAAAATTTTGATTTTGAAAAAAATTATTTACAAACTAAGTTATTTATAGACTAATTTTAATTTACAAAAAAAAATATATCTTTTTTTCTAAAAGTGCTTACAAAAAAATATTTAAACAAAAACCTAAGTGTTACTATTTTTCTCCATGATCACTTACTCACGTAATGTATTGCTTCTTTTATTTTTTTATAAATGAAAAAAAAATTATATATGTTTTTTAATCCTATAACTTATTTTTTATATAACAAAAACAACAGTAGTATTTATTTATCATCTTATTGTGTGTTTGGTTCTGCAGTGAGAACCAAAAATTACATAACAAAAATGTCTGGGTACATAATACACAATACATAATGTACATGAGAAGGAGCAAGTTCCTAGAATGTTACATACAATTCTATATATAATGTAATTGGAAAGAAATAATGGAGAAGCATGAAGAATCTTGAAAAATACACACGTGAAAGAGTCGCAGAGCCCCAACTCAAGAAATCAAATTTGCTTGTTTTTCTTCATCTTTAAGACAAGACCATTGTTCTCCTTTATATTCTACTGGATTTAGAGCGAGATGAACCACGACTACTTCCATTTGAATCATGTCTCTTCAACAAGGCTTCCAGATTTTGGAAGCATTTCAATGGCCTAACCTGCATGTTACGAACAGTGTCAATGTTACAAATCCTCCACATGTTCTGTAATCACTCAAAGCTGTTCAAATAAATGAAATATAATGCCACCTTTAGCACAATGCTGGAGAAAATTTGTTAGTTGCCAATTGCTTATATTGACATACAACCAACAGTAAACTTAGTTGATAAATTATGGATGGTACCCTCCATTAAAATACCTAAATCACTCAACTATATGATGACAAATAATGACCTCAACTAGTCCATTGTCCACAGTTTTGAACAAGCAGATGCAAGCGCAAATATCTTATGCAGGGGAGAGGGGAATGTTATGTAAGAGGGAGGATAACCTTCCAACGTCTTTTTTGACCAATTGTGTTGTAGATGAACTCCAGCCTTGTTATAATCTGCCTGAATGTTGGCCTCTTGGCTGGATTCTCATTCCAGCATTCCTCAATCAATCTATAAGCATATATCATTATATTAGACATCAGCAGAATTAAACAGTGTAATGAATCATTATCAAATGAGAGAGAGAATTGGCAAATATTATGTTCAATCAGAAGTACTGTTTATAGTTTCATGCTCACACAAGAGGAGGGACAAAACATAACACAAAACAAGCAAAATAATAATGAGTTATGCATGCAATAGCATAGTGACCACATTCGGTGAAAAGAGTAGATTACACGGTTTTTAGCCCCATAAAAAAAGGTAGAAGGAAACCAAGAAAGATACTGAATGAAATTATTAAAAAACATGTAATCCTTGCTACTTTATCCCACAAGTTGTAACCAGATAAAGTTGTTGTTGTCATTTTCTTACTTAGAAGTCACATTTGAGCTTATAACTTGCTATTATTCCATTTTTATCCTCAGTATTTAATGAAACTCTTTATTTACTGCTTACTTAATAAAAATTCTATTTTAATATTACACTATTATTTTGATATTTCAATAAAACGTTTTAGATTTCAAATAAAATTATAAGAATTTTAAATTAACTAAAAATTTAAAACTATAATTACCTAAAAATAAAATGTTGCTTTAAAAACTAGAATTTACATAAAAAATACATTTACCCATGTTCTTTTTTATGTGATTTTAAAATGATAAATAGTTCAATAGCTAACTTTAGTCAAATGCTTTTGCTTCAATGATCTAGCTAACAGATAAATTCCAACTTTCAGAAAGAGATTTACTTCTGAACCGTCAATTAACTTTTCAATAATTTTTTACCAAACATTGGCATAATAATGTATAGCTAGTTAGAAAGCTTATTAACAAAAAGATTGTATGATGCATGTTAAGATCAGGAAATAGGTTAACATCCTTTAGATTTTCTCAGGAAAATGAAATCACTGGACATTGAAAAAATAATCCAAGAAACATAGATGACTTACTCTCTAATTCCACAGGAGTAACGCTTGGCTGGAGCTCGAAAAGGTGGACGCTCTTTGGCAGCATACACCTTAGGAACTTCATCTTTTTGCTTTGCAGAAAAAGGAGGGCAGCCTTCAATCATCTAAAACATAACACATAAGAAGCATCAATAGTGACTCCAGATTAACATTCACACAAAGCTACAATAATTCCATCAAACCAATAAATATTAGTAGAAACTCGATAGCAGAAAAACATGCTAATCATATTGTTGGAGAGATTGGGTTTTGAAGGGAAAGAGAAGTAAATAACCAAGTTAAAAGGTTATTAAAATTCTACATAGTTGATTTTCAAGGAAAAACAATGTAGGCCAATTCAACTGGTAGTCAAGAAAGGTCTCATACAGTATATGGATACAACAAAATAGATGGACCAAAGCAACAATAACAATTGCCATAAATATTTTATAATGTGTAGCTTTTATTAGCATAGATGAAGGAACAAAAATAGTTACCTCTTGTAGAATTAGTGCAAATGAAAATACATCCACTTTGGTGTCATATTCTTCTTGTTTGAAAACTTCTGGAGCCACATACCGGCCTATGAGCAAAAATAAATAAAAAATTCAGAGTTTCAGAAAATGAACAGGACATGGAAAATGTCACAATAATGAAAGTATTTTCAAGTGCCCCATGAATAAGAGAATACAGCATTTCAGATATTTCAAGTGTGCATTAATGACAGTTCTGAAGAAAAGCAGCACCCACAGGAAGTTTCTTGGCAAGTTAGAGGCCTGTCATCTTTAACTGCCAGCAACTTGCTAACTCCAAAGTCTGCAACTTTTAGGTGCCCAGAATCATCCCGCAATATATTACTGTTAGCTTACTCATAAGCAACATTGATAAAAAAAAGTGTAGATTGCATCAGACAATTAAACCAGACACACACGGACTTCACATAAAAGAATATACAGTTGGGGATAAAACAATAACTGAACCAAAAAAAACTTACGAAGGTTCAAGATCACGGTGAATAATAGGTGATGGCTTATTTTCATGCAAATAGCCCACTCCCCTGCATAATTTCAAATAAAAAGTGGTATTGAGTACACTTAATAGACCAAAAGACAGAAAAAAAGGAGCAGAGACATCATTATCAGAACCCAACAAATGTCTCAGCTAAATATAATTTACATTAAATGGATTTTCTTGTGTTTAACATCCACGGACTTTTCTCCAGCAAGAATGAATCCATGAGAAATGTTAGTCATAAAACTCCTAAAACAAAATTCCATGAATGACATGTAACCAGTGAAAGTTTATATAGCAAAACTGCTCAGTTGAGAGAATTATGTATCAATGACGGAGGTATCTTTCAAAAATAAATTGAATACCTTTTCATCAAATTAATAACTTTTTCTTTGTGGGTCATATAGAAAGGACTGAGAATTTGTGAGCCAAAACCATTTAGCCACTTAGATCCTATTCGATTTTTCTCTCTATCTATATTGATGCAGTTATGTTACTGAACAAAAGATCAGATCATTACATAACCCAATTAAGCATAGACTTCAATGGTAATCCATATATTCATTTATTTACTTCTTATATGACAAAAATCATACAGCCTTAGTTGATTTTATCTTGAGTTTGTTACTTTCTAGATTCTCAGACAAATTCTTCTCCATTTCCCTTATATTAAAAATGCTAGCTACTAGGGCAAGGAATCTATTAAAAGGTGGACTTTCTAACTCAATCTTATCATATTTATCATCTAATATGTGCCATAAAGGGTTCAAAGTTTTCCGCAATTTCCAAACACGATCTTCCTCTTTTATGAAGGCTTGAGATCAACTATGTAAAGTGTGGCAAAAAATGAACGACATAGTGCTCTAGAAATTTAAAACGGGTGATTAACCGAAAAATAGTAGCTAAAAACAACCAATCCACTATAATACATACTAAAAATTACATACGTTTCTAACATTCATGCTATATGTACAGCCCATAATTTAAAATTAAATATTTCACCAAAGTCAGTTTTCATGCAAACATATACAACAAGGAAAACAGGGGATAACTAGATTTGTACGTATAAAATATTGATGAAAATTTTATAATGAAAAATATCCTATAGTTTCTGCTGATCTTCTACATAACTAATAAAACTCACAAGCACCAATCAAAATAAAATCACAATTTTAAAATAACCCCTTGGTAGAGCGAGGGAAAGAAAGCTGATTGTGAGACTAGATGCTACAAACAGTAGAACCCAGATAAAATCAATGCATGAGTGTCGTCAAATACCTAGCAATATCAAGTGCATATCTCACAGCTGTTGATGGTTTCAAAGCTCCCTTTCTTTTCAAGAAATCACAAAGATCTCCCTGCACGACATGGCGAAATGAGATCAAGAAAGCAACATTTTGTCACATTACTGTTAAACTTCAACAAACTTTCCAAGAAATCATGTTCCATAGAGTTGTGGGACAAAAAACCTTGGGAAGATATTCTGTCACAATCATCATTGGACTGCTCTGAGTCACAGCACCCAGAAATTGGATGACATTTGGATGCCGGATCTTCTGGAACAGAGCAAGCTCATCTCTGAAAGCCTTCCTGAGCAAGACCAAGTAAATTAATTATCATGAAATTATGCAACAAAATGTAACAATTTGTGCACAAGGTTTGTGAGAGCAACTCACACTTTCTCCTCGTCACTAAGTACCTCCTCCCCAAGCTTTTTTACTGCAACCTCTGTTCCACGCCACAATGCACTACAGAAAGTCCCCTGCAAATTCAGGAAAGATTAGCAGAAACAAAAGTCATTTAGAAGCAATGAAATTGAATATTATTCACGCAATTAAGTAATTATGTACACACAAACACGAAAAATTTAAGTGAATCTGCGAGCTGGGTCTACATATTCAATAGTAGTCAAATTCCTTGAGAAAAAGGAATTGGCTGGTTTCAATACTATACAATCATAGCTATTTAATAGAACTTGCAAAATCATCAACTAATGTAGGATAATAAGGTGGCACAGGAATTTAATTACTTCTATAAAATTTCCTTCATTTTTAAAATACTCTGTTTGAATATTTCAAACTCTTTGGTTTGATTAAGTATTTTAGTTTCCATCATATTCAAATTTCATATTGTGCTATTTAAAATTCCTTCTTTTTAGAATTTATTTGAAACTCCCTCTTTTTGGGATTTACTTGAAGAAGAACTCCTTATAAAAATTCCCATTATCTTAAAAATCTTTGGATTTGATATCCAAACAGGTCACTTTGATGTATGATATTTTTAATTCACTTAAAAATTGAATTGTCTCAAATTCTACATCCAAACACACCAATGTCATTATAGAATTTATTATGAATTAATGACCTAATTGACAGTAAATAATAAGAATAATAAATAATAATAAAAAAGCTTTTACCTTCGTTATCTCCACACTGCTGGTAAAATCGAGCTCTTTAGGATTGATTTCATACTCTGGGACTTCACGTGCATGATTAACATGCATAGGGGCCATCTGAAACAGTATAATCACAACATGTATTCACATCACAGCCAGAAGCAGAATATAAAAGCTAAATCTGATATGTAAAAACAAATAAATACAACAGCTTCATAATTTACAATCCTAAATACACACATACCAGTGGCTTTGCTCCATGCTTCTCCAATAGTTTGATCACATCATTTTTTTTATAAAAAATAGCATCTGCAAGTGGCTGTTTAAGAGATGCAAAACTAATTATCAGACCCATGATTACATATCTAAGAGAGTATTTTATTTTCAAAAGGAAGCCCATAAAAAAGACCCAGGAACAGTAATTACAGAATACAGAGAAGAGTATTAAAGATAATTAGTTAACTGTTATAGATAGGCTGGTACTCTTTTCATTATCTTTTTACGACACAAACCCTTTTTTATCCTTTTATGATACAATTGTATCTTTTCTTTTATCATTTTGGTAAACTCTATACATATGAGCTCCCCTTCTTACTTTAACCAAATAATGAGATAATTCTGTCTGTATTCTTTAATAGAGAGGAAAGAAGGAACATAAGAACAGATTACTAAAAAAGGTTAGAAGAAAAACACAATACAGTTGAATCTATTTATCACTTCATTTGGAGTTAAATTAAGGATAAGCACAATCACGAGTAATAGCTCAACACTTCAAGCAGAATGTAACTAGAAACCTAATACAATCTGCAGCACAAGATCAATCCTATTTTCAAAGTATCGAATTGCTTTTATCCTCTTGAGATTTACTCCCATCATACTAACTTTTCAAGCAGGCAAGTGATAAGTCAACGTGCAGCAGAAGTATCTTCTTTCAAAAACACTGCCAAACAGATGCATGCTAGTGTGCACCATCTGCTCCACTTTAAGTTTAGAAACAATGGTATCAAATTGACATTTAATCATCACCAAGCTAATTTTTTGAATTGTGAATCATAATTTGCTTTGCATCATAAGATTCAAAGCCAATGAAAAATAACTTCAAATGCATCATATAAATTATTTATAGTGTTCAGTCTAATAATTTTAAACTAAAAATAGATAAAACAACTTAACCATAAGTCTCATAAAACAAAATTATTAGTATATCAGAGTTTGTGATACCTTCACTTTGTAAGAATGGAAACTAAGCGTTGAAATAGTCAAATAGAGTGCATGCATTGACTAAGATTGATAAATAAAATAGCAAAATAATCAAATGGATAAGTTCAAAAATATTTCTTCAATTCTTTTTCAATTAACAAACTGGTTGAACTCTGTTATTAACATGAAAAAATGGCATTGATTCATTCGTGAATTATGAGATTAAAAATCATTTGTGATTCATCTTATGAAACGAGTCAACATGTAGTCAAATTGTTGCGAGTAGGATTTAAATCTTGAAGCCTGAATAGTAAGATTCTAGTAACCTTCAGAATAAATGGTGATCACAACCGAATGTAAGATCAAGGCATCAATCTCATCTTGGTAAGAGAAGAACGTATCTTAAACTTGCTCCAAGAAATTCACGCCTAAACAATTAATCAAGCGCCCGGGCAAATTGCAACAACAATCATGTTAACAAAAACTGCCTCTAACTTATTCTACAATCCACTACATGCAATCCGTTTTTTTAGGCATACAGAACGAATCCACCCTACACGATATATCATTTGACTAGTCAAACAACACTAAATCCAGATACAACAACCCTGATCGCTTAAGCCAAACCTTAGGCATCTTCTGTATGAAATCTATGGTAAATCCTATTGTCCTTGTCAGACTAAAAGCCAAACCATGCCATTGTCAAACATCAAAGCACAATCACTTTTGACACTAAACCAAATCAAGAATTAAAAAGAAAAAAGTAAAGTTACCGTGCTCCCCCACCGATCTTCAGCGTCAACTTCAGCTCCTTTTTGGAGCAACAAATCAGCGACATCAGTGTAGCCCTCACACGATGCGACATGAAGAGCAGTGCGATTATCAATATCCTTGTAATTCACATTCACACCAGACTCCAACACCTCGCGAATACCATCCACATCACCTTCAAACGCCGAATACATCAACCTCACACCCTGATCAACAGCGTCTCCATCGTTTTGAGGCTCTGCTCCTTCGTTATGGCGTTCTGGGGCAAGGGATGACTGCTTCCCCAGCGTAAACCTCGCAGGGTTTTTCGATTCCATGGCGAAAACAAAGCAACCCAGAAAGTTCAGATCGAGAAAGATGTGATCTTGAAGTTTCGGGGTGGAAAATTCAAAGGGACGAAAACTGGGTGAAGCTCTTTTCGCTTTGCTTTTTGAAAATTTTACCCGTCCGACCGAGCCTCTTGCGATCGATGATGATTTACTTTTGTCAGCGCAGTCCTACGTGGAATGTTTGAATTCGGCCTTCCGAGTATGCAGTGGATTCTACGCGTTGTGCTAAGCGCGTCACGCGTATTCTGAAATGCCAGCGTATCGTCCAACACGGCAGAGAAGAGTGAGTGAGAGATATCTGACTAACGTGTGCCTCTGGCGGCGGAACCAATTGACGACTTTAGATATTTCAGAAAATCTTGACCGTTACTTTTGTGCTACACGCATAGTCTATGATACATGTTTCTTTTTTTCTTTTCACCCGCAGGGTCGTTGAAATTTGGGTACTCCTTTTTAAAAGTTAGATTAGCAAAAAATACAAAAATACAAAAATAAGGAAATTGATTGCATATCTATTTTCTCTATACTGCTGATTATTTTCGATCAAGTTAGCAACCTCTGAGCATTAAAAGAATAAACCATCAATCATCAATATTAATAATATATTACAGCAAAACAAGACATTGTAGATGATGACATGAAAATTATAAAAAATTATGATGAGAATTTTGTTATTTCATATATTTTCAATTAAAATAATAAAAGTTAATCAATATAGTTTTTAATAATATAATAAAAAAATTATGATATAAAAACTATTTTTAAAAATAAAAAATAATTAATTATTATAGTAACTAAATTAAAAATCTTAAAAAATAAAATTTTTTTATTTTTAAATTAGTTTATATTATTGTTAAATAGTTTTTAAATTAATATTTAATTAATTATTAAAATTTTAATTACCAATTATTTAGATTTTAAATTTAGTAAAAAAAACACTAATAATTTTTATTATCAATTATTTTTATTTTGATAAAAATAAGTTCTTAATAAGTGAACAAAACATTACTAAAATATGAATTTTTATAAAAGATATGAAAAGAAATCGTGAAAATAAATATGTAATAATTATTCCATGAAAAATAGCCTAACTGTGACCAAATAATAAATATTTATACCAAATAATAAATGACCCTGAATTTAAGACCTGAACTGTCTGAACCCACTTATAACAAATTGAAAAAACTGAATTATTTTTAGAGAGTCAATTAGACATTAAAGCATATTTTAATAAGTACATTATAAATATTATAAATACAATCGGAAACAAGACACATAACATCGAAATTAAAAAGATAACATGTAAAAAAAATATGATTTGATTAATTAATTTATTTTTTAATGAGTTCTTTTTTTTATAAGTTTTTTTTTTCTTTTCTTGATAATTTTAAAATTAAAGTATGATGAGATTCACATTAAGGTAAGGATTACTTGATGATAGATAGAAAAGAATAATAATTTTATCAAATAATATAGCTACTTGAAATAGAGTCGAAAAAATAATTGAAAATAAATGTTCATTTATTTAATATGTAAGATTTATTTAATATGTAAGATTTGATATGAAGTTGAATGAGAATAAGTGTATGTTTTTTATGCCTTAAAGCAATAAATTAAAAAAATAAAAAATTAGTTTACATATAAAAATTGTCTCATAAAATAAAAATTTATTTTTAAATAATTTATATAAAATAACAAAATACTTTATTGTATTAATAAAACGAGATATATTAAATAAAGGTAGAATTATAAAAAGTTTATATAAACAAAACGATTAAAAATTATTAATAAGGCATTATAAATATGTTGCATGTGACAGCATTTGAATCGCAGTCGAAAGAGAAAAGTTCTTATCATAGAGCATATTCCTTGCAGCAAAAATCCTGAAGATAGAATGGCGAAAGCTTCAGTTCATCAATTGGCACTCTTTATGTTCCTGTTTCTGGTTGCCTCTGGTATTTCCCCACTTCTTTTCTGCCAATCAATATATATAAATACTTGGAACATATGAATTTGTTATTATTATTTTACTTTCAGGTTTTATGCAGCAAGCTTTTGCTGTAAATGGCGGTCAATGCAAAGCGAACAAAGATTGTGGTAGATATTGTAAGCATCGCCCAGATTGCCCTACGCTGTGTCTTAATGGATATTGCCTTTGCAATTGCGATTCTACAAAAATGGATCAAAAACACAACAAACCCTTCTAGTCAATGTCTTGCTTCTTTTCCGATATAACGGAAATTATGAATAATATTTTATAAATTAATAACTTTTTATGTTCAACTTCCTCATGCCCTCATGTTTCAATTATACATGTTTGTTTGTAAAAAAAATAAAAATAACGCATATTCAAACACCAAGTGCTTATATAATAATTACTTTATCGCATTAAAAACGTTTTAAAACATTTATTATTGAACCACCAAAAGTTAATAAAGTAATACTAAATTTGTAAATTATATTATTAAGTTATAGTAGTTACGACACTTTTAAAAGTTTAGTCAATTTGTTTTTATGTTGGATGTCCCAAGTTTAAACTAAAAAGTCATATTAGATTTTTATTTTTATTTATAATCATAAAACTTATTTAATATTAATAACAAATAATTTAATATTTTATGTTAAATTGACTTAAACAACATTAAATTAATAATGATGTGACGGGTAAATTGATTATTAATATATGTATCTGTGTATAATTTAGGATGCATTTCACTCTTTTCTTTTCTCTCTTCATTCTCCTCCATGAGAGTTTCATTCTCATGCTCAATCCAATTTTTGAAAATTATAAACCCTTTTTCTCTCTCCTCTTCCTCCCAACTCTAACGCTCTCATCATTGACCTCAACAGCACGGACAAAAACATCTTTATCGTGCCTCCACAAGATCCGTTGCAATCTATACATAATTAAAAATAAACTAAATGAAGTAAACATAAATAAATTAATGAAACGAAGTTAGAAAGAACCCCACTAAATAAATTTAAGAAAGATAATTGAAAAATAAATAAAGAAATATAAGATTCATAACTATCCCAAAGTCCTCCAAACCCTCTGAAACATGTATGATCATCTGTTCGTGTACGTAGTACAAAAATAATCGTAGTTCAAATACAACAAGAAAATTAAGAGTAAACTAATGAAAAGAAATTTCATAAAATATCCAATTCATACAAAAAAAAAACAATCAAACTAATCATTTATTTAAATGTTATCATATAAATTTCATTACCAAATTCATCATTCATATATAATATGTATCATTCAATCACATAACATTTAAGAATTCATACTATTCAATAACTTTTCTGACATAAAAAATAATATTTAACTTTCAAACTTTCAAACTATCAAAATATAATATTTATACATGTTCACACAACATAAAATCAAACAATTTTATCAACTAACATCTCCGCAACAGAAATTGAAACTTGGAACCATCGTCCCCTTCACATTCAGATCTTTTAGCTTAAGGTACTATTGAAAGTTAAACTTAGTTTTCCTTACCTAAAGATCCATTAATGGAAATTCTACCTCAAAGGAATCACTCCAAAATTTCGGAACCTATAGCAAGTTAAATATTACCAAATTTTACTATATGGTAAAAATAAGTTAAGAGGAACACTTTTCTCCACTGTTCCCGTCAAGATTAATGATTAAATCATAGAGAAAAATAGATAATAAGATATATTTAGAATAAAAAATAAACTTAATCTATTTATAAATCTGATAAGGTAGAAATGTATTTTAACTCCTAAATTATAGCATAGTGTGATTAGATTTTGAAATAGATGAGTTATTAAAGAGAAAATAAAGAGAGAAGAGAGAGAAATAGAGAGAGAAAGTGTAAGTTGAGAAGAATGAAAGAAAATGAAAGTGTGGGGGTGGGACACTCTTTCCAGTCTTACCATTAAAGGATAATTATTAATATCAAGTAATTTTGAGTATAAACTAAAATCAAAAGAAAGTTACAATTTTTAGAGACCAATATAATTAGTTGTAATGGTAATTAAATTAGATACAATTTTAGAAATAAAAAAAAAATTGATTTCTAAATTAATTTCTATTATTGTGAAATAGTTTATAAATTGATATTTAATTAGCTACTCAGGTTTTAACTACCAATTATTTAGATTCTAAATTTGGTAACAAAAATTTTAGTTGTTAATTAGATATCAATTTAACAATAATATAAACTAATTTAGAAATCAAAAATTTATTTAGTTCCTAAAATGGTCTCTAATTTAGTCACTATAGCAACTAATTATTTTTTATCTCTAAAATTGGTTTCTATTTCATGATTTTCTTGTAGTGAAGTGATGAACCATAAACTAAATTATTAGAACAAGCTAATTTAGTTTCTAAGTTATAGGCTGAAAAGATGAATAAGAAAAAATTATTAAGCAAAGATTATGAATTAGTTCAAATCTCCAAGAGGTCAAAACTTCTAAAACTAAAAGTCCAATAAGATAACATCCAAAACAGGTAAATACATAATGATGGTAATGATGTGCATCAATATCATAGAATTTTATTATTGCTATGCAAAGGAGAATTAATCTGATTAGATTATTGGAATTCAATTATTCATCTTTATTATATTTACATAATAAAAACAAATTTTAAAGATAAAAAAATAATTACTATATTGACTAAATTAAATATTATTATAATAACTAAATAAATTATTGATATATAAATTAATTTTTATTATTAATAAATAATTTATAAATTAGTATCTAATTAGTTATCAAAGTTTATCTAGATTTTAAATTAATATACTAAATATATTATAATTCATACATTTGAACAATTGTTTAATTGTGATTGAACAATAGCAAACATATTTTATGTATATATTATTTTTTTAATTTTATCATAATTGTTAATATGAGCCAACATAAATAGTTATTATCAATAATCTTTTTTTTTAAATTGACTAACAGTTTCAAAAAGTTTAATTGACATTCAACATATGAAGAGATAAAATTAAATATAAATTGATGAGAATTGATTGTGAACAGTTCTATTTAATGAATTATGAAGTTATTTAAGGAGCAGAGTCTAAGGTTTGAAAGGAAGGAAAGATGATGGCTAAGAGAAACATTTGTGAGAGTGCTTTGAAAGTGGCACTTGTGTGTGTCATTGCTTTAGGTTCTGCCCTTGCTGCAGAAAACTCCGTCTCCGAAGGGTTGCGGCCTCCTAACAACCGTGGTGTATTTTTCGGATCTTTTTCTTCCGGACCCCATCGTGGCCCTCCACATTACGAGCTTTCGCCACCACCACCTCCTCATCATGGTTTCAGTTCATCTGTCATCAAAACTTTGTCTTCAGGACCTTATCATGGTCCTCCTCGTTATGAGACTTCTCCACCGCCACCTCGCCGTTTGATGGGTTCATCTTATGGATCTTTGTCTTCAGGACCTTATCACGGTCCTCCACGCTATGAGACTTCTCCACCGCCACCTCACCGTTTGAGTTCATCTGATGGATCTTTCTATTGAGGACCTTATCACGGTCCTCCACCCGCTGCATGAGCCCTTATTCATTTCTCATTTTTAAACTTATTGTGGTGCTGGGCTCCAAAACTATGCAATAAAAATAAGCATTAAACCAAATTCATTATTTTTATTGTTATTTACTGTCAATTATTTGTTAAACTTTCTTACAAGATTGAAATCAAACACATATTCTCATTAGATAATATCCATGGCATTATATTAATTCACGTAAAGGTTTCTTTAGGACAGTAATACTTTTATAAAATTGTATAAAATTAATGGAATATTTCTCTGAATATTTAATAGAATAAAGCAAGTTATATATTCCATTAATGTTATTACAATTCATAGTATTTTTTCTATAGATACACAGACACTAATTCAATCATATTTGATCATTTTCAATCATATTTAAAGAAATAATTTTTCCATTCTTAATATTACATATGTTTGAATTGAATTGACAAATAATTAAGTAGTTCATCATAAATTATAAAAAATTATTCAACTTCTACTATCGTCACGACTTTGACACGATAGGGATACAATATGTATAATTTTTAAATTATAGAATATGAGGACACGAATCTATATATTATATAATTATTAATTATATAAATTGACAATAAATATTTATGTGTATAAGTATGTTTCATATTTTTTTAGGAGTAGTGATGAGCATATATTTATTCACACTCACTAGCCTTATTCATAGATTATTGGACTATAATAATAAATAAATCCATTGTTTTAATTAATATTCTTATAATTGGGTTTATTTGGGCTTTAACTA
>Ga0123342_1000819_pt1 | contig 50852 bp, 40 predicted proteins | sample Turbeawhitnodule_FD_89960 | JGI IMG/M metagenome (GOLD analysis project Ga0123342, IMG submission 89960) | Root nodule microbial communities of legume samples collected from Mexico - Turtle bean Mexico white nodule | ecosystem: Host-associated > Plants > Roots > Nodule | place: Mexico: Nepantla...
AGAATATATTACAAATTGGGATATATAACAGTGAAGGAGAAGAGTTTAATTTATAACCCTCAAACCTCCTTCCCAAACAATGAACCCACCGATGTGGGACTTGGGATTAAGCCAAAATCAACATCAACAACCAAATTTTAATACCACTACCAAAATAACAATATAATTATTCAACTAAAAAAAAAAAAAACATAATTTTATTAAAGAAAAGAAAAATTACAACATCTATTTCTATAAACATGAGAAAAAGTAATAGTACTCTTTCTTCAAAATAACAAAACACAATTAGTGAGAGAACTTTTAAGAATGAACAATTTTCTCTCTCTTAATTTTTCTGTCATATACTAAAGGAGTATAAAAAAAACGGTTATAGCAAGTTTTCCTAAGAAATCATGGTGTTCATTTTATAATAAGAAGAAAAATTTCCATGAATCTCATAAAATACAAGTTTACTATATTATTTTAATAAATATAAATATAAATATATTACTAGTGAAAGGTAATCAAACCACCAAACAACATTAAAGAGACATGTTTCCATATATGTTTGTGAGTTGTTAATTAATTCCAAACATATAATATTGTATTTAAATATAATAAATATTTTATTTATTTATTTTTCATTTTAATTATGAAATTTAAATCAATGCGTTATCTTAAGAAAGAATAAATATACAAAAAATATTTTTAAAAATTTGATCAATTTTAATTTTTTAAAATATGTTTGATTATTATGTGAAGATTTGTCTCAAAGTTAAAAAGTTTTTTTAGGATCTTGTAGATAAGTCTTTTTTCAAGACTAAAGGACTATAACATATTTAAAAAATTTATCGTTCAAGACTAATTAAAAGACTCATATGAATAAATTGAACGATAAACTTTTAGGATCCCAAATAAATTGAAGACTATTTGTCTCATATGAATATAATTTTTTTATTACAATGAAGTGAGAATAAATATATAATATTAAAGCAAACATGAAAATCAATATAATAAATATTAACAGAAGTAACCGTACCAAATATTAATAGATGTATAAAAAAAAACGTACCAAATAATTATTAAATTTAAAAATAATAAATAAAACGTGACACATATTAGATTTTATCCATAAAAGATCTACAAGGCTAAAAAAATACCTAACTAAATGCTTTAGCTAGAAAGATCCTTTTGTAATGAACTCATGTATTCATTAGCAAGTAAATGTAACTGTGAAAACTCGTTGAAAAGAAAAACGTAACCATGAGTTCCCAAATGAACTGGTTTATTAAAAAAATGTTATTTAATTTTGAATGATCTATCTCGAGTATTTTTGGGAAAAAATTAAAAAAAAAAGTGCAAATAATAATTATTTGTTTTTCAATATTTCTTAGATTAGACTTTGGCATTGATTTCATACTTTATTTTCTCCTCTTTAGCCCTCCAGTTTTTTTATTGAAATTTTTGTTCTACCCCTCCTTATTTTATTTGAAATTTTATTGGTTCTTTTATTTAAATAAGGTATAATTACATTTTTCTTCTCTATATTTAAGGTCAATTACTATAGTTCTTAAAAAAATTATTTGTCATTTTTTTTAAAAGTTTACAATTTGGTTATTTTTGTTAAATTTCCACGCATTAATTGGTGATGATGTGACACACAATAAGTCAAATTTATGTACAATTGCAGTCCACGTATAATCCCTTCTTTTCCCTCCATCCAATCAGAGCCTCCATCATTCCCCCTTGTATCAACACTTCCATGTTTTTCTAGCATCTCTATCACGCCTTCCCAGTCCAATCTCAAGCATTGAGTTAAAATAATTTTCTACTATCTAACAATTTCTCTTCTACTCATTTATTTATCCAATTCTACTATTGTATATACTTTGAAAGCCACATGTGATACTGAGGGAACACCACCTGTCCCAAAACAGGGGAGAAGCTAGCAAACATAGAGTTGGTTTCCAACACATCTCTTAAGAGGCTCATCCAATAGTTTTGCGTCGACAACGACATTTCACTCAACAACCAATCTAACCGCAACATCGTCGCAGGTAGTCCCACAACGGCACACCGTGTAATTCCTGGCATAGTTCCTGACGCGGAGGCTGGTGTTCAGAATGCAATAACAAAGTAGAAGGCTGTGTACGAGATTCACACACTTGCTAGAACCAATATTTCAATAGGGCTTGTTTGATTGAAGTGGGAACAATGCCTCCTATACTAGAACAAAAAACCCTAAAATTAAGGAAATGGAAAACACCCTAACGGTGGAATGGAGGTCCTGACGGTCCAAAACAAAAGCGGTGATGGTGAAGAGTGGAGTGGAGGGAAGAAGAAAAAACCCTGAAATTTGGTGTTTACATGTAAAGTCAACGACATTGTGTGCTAAATCATCATTGGTTAATGCTGTTTGTGAAGATTTAACATAAATGACCAATTTTTTTTTTTTTTTTAAACCTTGAGACCAAATTGATTTTTTTTAAAATTACTATAGTAAATTGAATATTAACTTTAAATGTAATGACGAAAAATGTAATTATATTTAAAATAAAATTATCAAAACTAAAAATATATAGATTAAGATCAAGTCATTTCCAATTTTAACATATATTTACACTATTTATTGTTAAATTGTAAAATAAAAGAAATATACAATTTAACTTAAAATAAGACCATACTTTCCTATGTATTTTAAAACAAATAATATTATGTTATAAAAAATATTTATTAAATAATTTGATTATTATCATATACTCAACAGAGAAATATATTTAAGAAAACGAAATACTAAGTCAGGTCCAAATAATTTAAAGCATAACCCGGACTAAAAACTTATTAGTTTATTTTCAAATTCTAGACATGTTAGGACTAAATTAAGAGTAAATTGAATACGGATGTATCTTGTCAATTATTTTAATAATCAATTATATAAAGAGTCAATTTTCTTGTTACATTAATTTCAATCATAATAAAAATATTTGTTTTCTCAATAAGTATGTCTAAAAAAAGTTATTTTATGGTCAAATTCTCCTTACACCTCCATAACTTCTTCCATTATTTTTTTAATTTTAACAATATCTCTTTAAATATAGTGGTTGGTGAATGATATTTTCTTTATATATTTTTAAGTGGTAGTAATTATTTGTAATAGTTATTGATAAATGTTAATGATAAAGATAAATTTTATGATATTTTTTTTGATAGTGATTATATTTTTATTCGTTTAATTTTTATTTTTTGAAAATCATAAAATCTAGAAAAAACTAATCAAATGCATAAATATAATAAAAACTAAAAAAATATATTTCTCCAATAGAAAACGTAAAATACAATAAATTTTCTCATAAATCCTTTCACGTTCTAAGTAAAAAAAATGAGAATACAAATTCAAAAAAATTGAGATTATACTTCATTTAAAAATTAAAATCAATTTTTTCTAAAATAAAATCATTATTTTTTTAAATTAAAATCAATTTTTTACCATTATTAGGAAGATTATGAAGATTCGGGAGAGGTACGGAGTTGGAGGAATAATTTCCCTTTTATTTGATGCAATAAAGAGTTTAGATTTTACATAATAAAAATAACATGTAAAGGAGCTGATAAGAAAAAAAAAAATATTGTGAAGAGGCATCGCATCGTGCTCAGTTAGTGGCCCAATGAAATGAAATCGAAAGTATTATTTTTATTTGGTGAATTAATGCTTTTGCGAGATGCATCGCATCATGGTCAGGAAGTGGCCCAATTAAATGAAAAAAAAAATTAAAATTTGACAAAATTGTAATTCAGTTGGTTAAAGATAGAAGTTGGAAGTTATGAAATAAAAAATGCACTCTGAATGGGTACTTGTTTGTGGTAGAGCAGGAAGCACTTAAAAACAGCGTCGTAGCGTGGCCCTGGACCTAGAATTTAATGACAATTATTAGTGGGAAGGAAATTTTTTGATAAAAAAGTAAAATACTGACATAGTAGTACTAAGTAGTAGGAAGTGGGAGAAGTGACATAAAGATACCTTGAACCACTAAACTACAGTAGAGAGATCCTGAGGAAAGTGCGCGGGCAATGAAAGAAGCCTAAGCGAGTAACCGCCATGACCAAACGGAGCGTTGAAAAGAATTCTCCCTTTGCTTTCGTTTTACATTTACCAGAGAGCCAAGCCACGTCACAGTTTCGCTGTTATAAATGGTTTCATCCTCTCCTGCACCCGCGCCACACCCGATCACTCCCCCCACTTTCTTTCTCTCACTAACCCCAGCCAACCCAACCCAACTCGCCTTGGATCACCGAGAATCTCACGGATCGGATCTGAGCAATCAACTATAAAGCATCACTCAGCAACGCTTCCGATCACGACGCTCTCAACCACCAAACCCCTCATCACTCCCTTTTCCGCCTCTAGGGTTCTTCACTTCTCACTTCTTCCTTTTCTCCCTTCTTCTTATCGCCTCCTCTCCGATGGAATCTCGCGACAGAACCGCCATCGTGTTTCTGCTCGCCGAATTCCGAGAGTTCGATTGAAATCAAGCCGTTTTCCTCGAACCACTCCTTCCCCCTTCCAGAATGGCGGCTTCTCCTGTCAATTTCCTCTTCGGATTCTTGCTACTCTCGATTACATTGTGGCTCCTCTTCATGTAAGTTCTTCAATTCTTTTTCTCTCGAATTTAGTGCACTCGCCAATTTCAGTTTCGTATGTTCGCTTGCTGATGTATTACTTGGAGTAGAGAAAAACGTGTTTTAAACTACTTGCCCGACACTTGAAATGGTTGCTGATGATTTAGAAGGCCTGTTTGCCTGTTGAAAGTGTTGTTGTATCTATTGTTCGGAGTATTTACTGAAGACAGTTGGTGTAGTAAGAGGCTACGCAACTGGTTAGGTGTATAGTCAAAGGGGGAAAGTGCTTTAGTATTACTAGTACATCACTCTTTTTCGATGGTTATGAAGGATTTAAGTAATCTGGTAACCAAGTTTTGGAGAAATGTAGGGCACATAGTATTTTCTTTGTCTAAGGGGAGGAAGTTACTACTGCCTTTGGAAATTTTGAACAATTATATGGACACGGTGAAAGTAGAATATATGATTTGACATTGAAATTTTGAGATTTTTGTTATCAATATATCTCATTAGGTTCAATGAAGAGCAAGCTGTTGGACTAACAGACAATTACTTTTGGAAACTAGGATGTTTGGGAAGTAATGAAAAATATACTTAATGAATTTATCTTAAGAGTGTCAAGAAATGACTCCTTTGGTCCTTTAATTCTTCTGGATCTCTCGCCTGCATGTCTGTTTACCCCACTGTTTGGAACCTATCTAGTAAAATTGTTGTTCTAAATGTAGCCTTGTTTTCAAAGGTCAAAGTTCCCTCCAAAGTAAAATTTTTATTTGGACTTGTAGTTTTTAATCGCATTGAAAAAAACTCTGAAGCTGGTTTGCTGGACAGACTTTGCATCCCATTTGAATGGTCAACACTGAGAATAGAGATGATTAGCATTAAGAAATAGTTACCTACTAAATCATAGAATTATAAGAACATGTAGCACAAACAGTACGAGAAGTGCTTTTGACCTTGCTATGATATCACTCTAAATAACTTAGCAAATTCGGACAACTTAATGAAAAGGGGAATTGCAGTGCTCAAGGATTCCACTTCTGTGGAGTTTGGAGAGAATTATGTCTTTAACATAACCTTGTTAGCGGAGAGGTTGTTTCTGTAGCTAGATGGATCACACAATGCCTTCAACTTTCTTAAAGATCAAAGTTTTAGTGATATTATTTACCATGGGATCTCTTCTGACCAATTCCTCTAGTGTCCCTTTTCATCTCCCTCACCTCCTTTTAACCAGATTAAAAACCATACAATTTACTCTTCTCATTGGTACTTTCAGGGGGCATTCTTTTTATCTGAACCACCTTAATTGGTTTTGTATCATCTTTTCCTCAATCAGCACACTAATTTCTTATTTATGCAATCTTTTTGCATCACGTCTATTTTTGTATGACCACACATCCATTTTAACATCCTTATTTTGCCACTTTGTCCTTTTTTTTCTTGTTGCCTCTATTCACTTCCATCGAGTACAGCCAGATAAATAACACAGTGGTAAAACTTGCTATCAAGTTTGATAGGTATTTTGCACAGATAACTTCCTATGCCTTTCTCCATTTTAGCCACCCCTCGTAATCCTATTTCTGACATTCTCATTAATTCCCCTCATCTTTTGTAGTTTTGCCCCCATATCTTTCAACTCAGAAACCTGTGGTATTACCCTCCCCCATTTTTACTTTCACATCAGATTCATCTTGTCTCTTGCTTAAACTACAATGCATATATTTTGCCATATTCTCACGACTAAAACCCTTTGATTCCAAAGTCTATATTCAAAGTTGAGAGTTAAGTGCTTTCCTTGATTCCTCAACCAAAATTATATCATTCACAAAAAGCAAGCAATTATACTTAAAATTGAAGTAAAAGAACCAAAATCCTTAGTTTTCATTCAGCTTTCATTGTGCAGTTTATGTTTTAAAAAACATCTTATCTTTGATAGCTTTAGAAAAAAAACAATGATGCTTTATTTGAATGTAAACATGTCTATTATTATTTTTGGGAGTGTCTATTGCCATTAGTTTTGATCTAAAATATTATTGTTTTGTTCCTCCTTGTTCGTCACACAAATAGTTAGACAAATTATATATAGTTAACTGAATTGGAGTGGCGGTAAGCTCTCATATTCTTATATGATGACGATCTAGACAAATTGAAATGTGATCACATGTTTATATTTTTTGGTGTGTGGCGGTGTTGACTATCCTGCTGTTCTGCCGTTGAGGTAAGACAACTCAATAGGGGTGATGATCCCTGTGGAGATGTCATGGAGGAATACCCAAACTCTTATGATCAAATTATATCACATTGACTTTTTTTTGGCCAAGTTGCCATCAATTTTTTGCTTTATCCCTAGTGCAATTGATGATTACATACTATTGTGTTTTAAGATTGAGTATTGTGTTGCCTGTACTTTTGTATTCTCTTCTACAAATAATTATTTGGAGACTTTGAACCACCACGTTCATGTATTTTTGTTACAGATTTGCCTCTGGGTTGGTGGCTTGGATTTTGAGCCGAATTTTGGGAGCATCTGTTGGATTTCGTGTTGGTGGATGGAAATGTTTAAGGGACGTGGTAGTGAAGTTTAAAAAGGTTTGTCTTTGCCTTTACTCACTGCCTTATTTGGTTTTTGGAATTTTGAAGGGCATTGGGGGACTGGGGGGATATTTGACTACAGTTCTAGAGAGTAGAGAGAGTAAAATGTAGTCTGTGCTTGGAATTTGTTATGATTATTTCGATTATCAGATCCTTGTTTATTGTGATATAATCTGTTGATTTTTAATATGTACAGGGTGCTGTTGAATCTGTTTCTGTTGGTGAAATTAAACTCAGCTTACGCCAGTCCCTTGTTAAACTTGGTGTGGGTTTCATGTCTCGGGATCCCAAGCTACAAGTGTTAATATGTGACCTAGAAGTTGTTTTGAGGCCTCCAGACAAAACCCCTGGGAAGAAGAAAACTAGGAAATCCCGTGCTTCAGGCAGGGGGAAGTGGATGATTGTGGGAAATATTGCAAGATATTTGTCAGTTTGTGTGACTGATCTGGTTCTGAAGGTGTTCATCTTCATAAAATTGTATTGTTCTGCTTGTATGGTGAAACACGTGCTGAATTTTAATTTCATAAACTTTGTAGTAGTAGTACATGCAAAGCACATAATATATTTAAAAATAGACCATAAAATGTAATGATTATTATATTTATAAATAAAATAAGTTTCAGACTGTCTAATTTCAGGTTTAAACTTGACTTTTGTTGTTTCCATTTGAATCTTATTATAACCTTTTTGTTCACTGGGAATCTCTGTTGAACATTGCAGACTCCAAAATCTACTGTTGAGATCAAGGAATTGAATCTAGATATATCTAAAGATGGTGGATCAAAGTCAAATTTATTAGTTAGACTGCATATATTACCTATTTTTGTTCACATTGGTGAGCCACGGGTCAGCTGTGACCTTAATTTAAGTGTTGGAGGATGTAGTTCTTCTGGCCAGGCATCCATTACGGCTATAGAAAGGTCTTCAGCTCCTTTTTTCTGCGAAATGTTCTTTGTCTCGTGTGAATTTGATCATGATAGGTATATCTCTTCTCTATTCATTTTTGGAATATTAATCTTGTTGTCTGAATGTTGGTTGGGCAGGTAGTAGTTGTTTGTTAGATGATCTATAAGCTGTCTGGCATGTAATCCGTATAGTTGGAACACAATAGGTGTTTTAAAGTGATAAGGAGATTTTAATATATGTTGAAACTTAGTTATGCTCTAAAATAACAGAACAAGACATTTAGGATGTGTTTTGCCCCTTATTTTAAAAGATGTTTAAAAGTTAAAGCTCAAAACAAGAATTTTAAAAATGAAGCAGAAGCGGGGCTTGGGGAGGCTACAACTCCTGAAAATGCAAGAAGATATGCAAAATAACATGCCTATCTGATTGTGCAAAGTTAGGCACCAAGGCTCAACTGAAAAGTAAGTCAATAATGTGATGGAAAGGAGGTGAAAGCCCCTCAGAAACTGATGTCATAGTAAAAATGACCAGATGACTATGCAACAAACATAGGGTGGGTGAAGGGACGCATGGTAGACGGGGTGGGTGGCAGTAAGGTGAGGCAAGGGGTTGTTGTTGTTGGAATCATCCTTGGGGAGAGCTGGAGAAAGAAGTGCAGCAAGGTTCTGATGGTAGTGTAGGCCTTGCATCACTGCGTTTCATTGTTCATTGTATAACGGGTCCCAAAACAGTAATGAGAAGCTTTGTTGTAGCTTTATTCTAAAGTCCTATTACCTGACCTTTTTTTAGAAAACTGTTTTTCCCTTTTATTCTCTAAAAACTAAGCTGCCTAACTTTTTAAGGGATTTCCAGAAAAAAATCTGTGGCAGTTTCTCTTAAGGAGAACAGTAGCCCAGAAAAAACTGGGCCAAACACAACCTTAATTTGACAAATATTGCAGGGTAGAAATCATATATCAAAATGCCAAGTCATGTGTCAATTTTTTGGTTTGTTTCAAAGCTTTGTTGGCGTTCCATCTGTATATAAAAAATTTCTTAAATATTGGTTTTATCAAATGGAACTTCCTTCTTTATATATATATATATATATATATATATATATTTGTATCTGCTCATATGTGGAGGGGATTCTTCTACATCTAGTGCTTGGTTTGCTGTGTCAAGTTATTCACTAAACTTGTTCTTTGTACCTTGTACTGTCTTATTAGTCTAAGATTAAGTTGGATTCTGCCCTTATTTTTTTGATTTGTTGTTTCTTTCGTCATATAAATTCTACAATTAGTTTTGTCTTTCTTCTTTTTTGACACAGGGAAGTGGGTATAGTTATTAAGAGTATGGACATTTCTAGTGGAGAGGTCAACGTGAATTTGAATGAAGAGTTGCTTTTGAAGGGAAAGAGTTCATCAGAGTTCTCTTCTGGATCTGACAGTAAAGTAGTGTCACATGCTGATTCTGTGAGTGCAAAAGGGCCATCAAAGAAGATGCAAACACTTGTGGCTTTCTCCAAGTACAGCTCTATGTTTCCTGAAAAGGTTTTTAATTTAACCTACTTCTTGTCTGTTTCTAACCATCACTTTTATATATTACTGAGGGAGAAATAGAAGACAAATGCAAGGGATAAGTAATCCGCACAAACAAACAACTAAGCACTGCAAAGCATATATAAAAAACTGGAAGTACATCAATACAATAACTAGTTTAAACAATTTTCTACATTGCCATTCGTTTTCATTTTCTAAGAGAAATCATTTGTCTTGGCGGGACATCAAAAGTTTGCTACTATCTTTAGGATATGTATCACTTTGTGTATATTGCTTGTATCTATTTCTTGTATCTCTTCTTTCTTAGGACATGTATCACATTTACCAGTAATGTATGGCCTAATTAAAGTATGTAATTTAAGTCTGTTTTTTACGGTTAAGCAAGGTCCAAACCCAACTTTTAATACGGTATCAAAGATTATCTTAGTAATTGTTGTTGGGCCCTTTTGACCACTCAATTTTATTGGATTATCCACAGATTTATAGTCACAAAAACTTCACACTTAAGATGTAGTCTTTGACATGAGGAGTGTGTATTTGAGATTTTACATTGACTAAAAATATGACCAAATTAAAGTGTGTAAGTGTGCAATCCTTATCTTATAAGGTAGTTTGTAAAGTTGAGTTAGACCTAAATTTTAATATGTTGAAATTTGTCTTTTAGTTTCTCTTGATGTTCCCTAGAAACAAAAATCTCTTAGGTGATGTTCCCTTGACAGTTTTGATATTTTGTTATTCTCTGAAAAAATATTTGCGAAACCTCTTTTCTCTTTAAGAACAAGTTGCGGCCAGAAAATGTACTAGAGAATCTTTAAAACCAATAAAAGTAATGTATTTCTGATAATATTGAAATAATTGGCAGCTTTTCTCAAATCTGTAGGTTTAACCCTTAGGCTTTTCAATTTTCTTTCTATCATTTGCCTTCTTATTCTTGATTTCTTTAGAGCGTATTCATCTAGAACATTTTGCCTAGACATTGTTTTATTTCTCTGTTTCTCTAATATGGTCCACTGACGTACAGGCCTGGAAGCTAGTTTAGCACTTTCAGGACTAGTATCTGCTGTTTTTTTTGATAAATAATTTCTTGTCGTGTCTAGGAGATCAATAGAACAGATAAAGTTTTGTACTTCTGTCTTTCTCTTCTCTAATGTTTTCTTGTCTTGTGAACTAAAAAATGTATTGGTGGCAACTTTATTCCGTATGACCTTTTAGTGCATTGATTTTCCTTAGTTCAATGTAGTTGAATTTCCCCACCCCCATCAAACTATCATTGTTGTCTAATGGTTTCCTATTTATCCTTTTTATTTCTGTTATGTGTTAGTGTGTTACTAATGCTGAATGTTGTATGTTTTTCTTGTGTTGTGGAGAATATTGGTCTACCTAATCAGAAGGATGTATTATATGATCAGTTATTGTTTTTGGTTGATTGTGTGGTGTAATGATGCGTCTTTGTGCAGCTTTCCCCAACTTTATGCTCTTAAATGTGGTGCTTTGGTTATGGGTTTCCTTGCTGTGGATAGTTCTAGTTTTTCAGGCAACTTTCATTTTTTTTCAGAAATATGAAGGGTAGAGAAACTGCATAAGTTATGATCTTGTTGCTTCAAAGTCTTGATTCTGTTACTGTTTATGGCTTGCTGGACACTAGAATTTGGCTTTTGGGCAAAATGTGGTTCCTTCACTTGTAAGTTTCTCTGCGTATGTGTTCCAGTGTTTGTGTTCTTGGTGAATTTTGGCTTCCTTTGAGTACATTTTCTTCAGAAATCTGGGTCCCATTGAAATTGAAAGTGTTTATACACTTTATAATGTTTAAATTGATGACCAATTTTGCTTATATTTGCTGGTTTGATCTATTAAAAGTAGTTTTGAAAATGGCTTTAATTTTTTTTTAATTGTTTTAATGTCAACTGTGTAAGTATATTTTTATTGATAGGTCAGCTTCAACCTTCCAAAGCTGGATGTGAGTTTTGTGCATCGTGAACATGATCTTTTCATTGAAAACAACATCATGGGCATCCAATTGAAAAGCACCAAATCACGATCTACAGAGGATCTTGGGGAGAGTACACGCCTTGATTTCCAACTGGAGTTTAGTGAAATTCATGTATGGAGTCTGTTGATTTTGGCAAAGCTCGTGATATGATTCTTATTTTTCACTGTTTTGTTTCTTGCTGACAAGTTTTCTTTTGCTTGTTTTTAAAGCTTCTGAGAGAAGCAGGTTCTTCCATCCTGGAGATATTGAAGGTGGATTTGACCTCTTTTGTATATATCCCAGTACAGGTAAGTGGTTTGCAGTCCATGTACTTTAGCTTTTGCATCTTTGTAAAACTGTACTTTGGTTTGCTCCACCTGGTAAAATGTACTCAAATTGAATAATAAAAAAAAGATTTGTAAACTTACACATACACATATGTGTGTTTGCAAGGAATTTATTGCAAAGCTAACTGGCTGTTGGGAAGTCTTGCCATATTTACTTCAAGAGATTTCATGATGCAATGTCTAGTTGTATGCTTGAGATTATCGTGCAAACAAATACATCTTGTTAAATTTTTTGCTTTAAGTTATGTATAAGTGGCCAGATGTGAATGTCTGATAATAAGATGGAGAAATTGCTGATACATACTTGGACTCTTAGAAAACTCGCCTATGCTTTACAGAAAAGTGTTACCTCTTTTTTCTATACGAAAGACAAATAAATTAGCACTGGACTTTATGAATTATGATTGTGGTATGACATACTTTGTCGTACTTGTACTAATAATTAGGTAAAGTACTGGTGTCATTAGTAGGACCCTAAATCCGCAGACAATTGCCCTAACATTCTCCTAGAAGGACTTGAAAAATAAATATATAAATAAATTGTTTTTTAGAAGTGAAGAAAAGAATGTAGTTGCCTAAAAGGAAACAAAATTTTCAAGAAAACAGGCAACGGAATTTTTCTGGGTATATTAAAAACTGTAATTTTATCTGTGGTCACCCCTCCCACTCTCCCTCTGTTTTTAAATTGTGATTTTGTTTTTATTTGCACATGGAGTTTTGAATATTTCTTTTTTTATTTGCTGCGGCAACTTATTGTTATCATTATTGGGGATGCTTCCTCTGCATCAGCCAATATCACCTGTTAGAGCTGAAACTGATATCAAGTTAGGAGGTACTCAATGCAACATCATAATGAGCAGGTTAAAGCCTTGGTTGTTTCTCAACTCGTCTAAGAAGAAAAGGATGGTACTTCGAGAAGAAACATCTGTTGTTGCAAAGCCTCAATCCACTGATGGCAAGACAATCATGTGGACATGCAATGTCTCTGCTCCTGAGATGACAATAGTGCTTTTCGATATGGCTGGTTCTCCAGTTTATCATGTAAGTAGCATGACTATATACACTTTCATTATTATAAAATATTATTTAGTGTTAAAATGTTGAAGCATTTCTAGAAACTGTTTCCAGTAGACGTAGAAGTTGTTAGAGATGTAGAGAGTTAAAGTATCTGGTAGCACAATGCTAATCAGACTGAGGTCAGGTATAGCTATGAAGCCTTGCTTTCAACTATTTGTTTTGACTGTTTTTGTTGAATGGTGTCTAGGTTATGATGTATACTGTTATGAAATAGAAAACAAAGACATTAGACTGAATTCACGTGTTTGAATGCACAATGGTGTGTTTTATACAGGCTTATTTCATTAATTATACATAAATAGAGAATGTTATATTTTCTCTAGATCAGATATCACATGGATATAAACAGCTATAGGTACAATGAATAAGGAATATATATTATTCTGATGTTCAGCAAATACATTGGTATGGTTTTTTTTTTGGAATTTAAATTCCTTTCTACTAAGTCGTTATTGATTATACCTCTAGTGTTGGTAATTGTTTTTTCGGAAGTTGTTATGCTTATGCCCCCCAAGTTTATTTAAACACTTATGTTGACGTCTGTATTAATGCTTTCCAAATTTAGGGTTGCTCACAATCATCGCATTTGTTCGCAAACAACATTTCGAATATGGGGACTACAGTACACACTGAACTTGGAGAGTTAAATCTCCACTTAGCTGATGAATATCAAGAATGCATGAAAGAGAGTGTTTTTGGTGTGGAATCAAATTCTGGCTCCATTATGCACATTGCGAAGGTTAATTTGGATTGGGGGAAAAAGGATGTGGAATCATCGGAAGGAGATGGTCCTAGGTGTAGACTAGGTTTATCAGTTGATGTGACTGGCATGACAGTATGTCTAACTTTCAAGCGTGTAAAATCGCTTGTGTCAACAGCCATATCTTTTCAAGCTCTATTGAAAAGCTTATCTACTTCAAAGAAAAAATCGTCTCATAGTCAGGGCCGGTCAACAAAATCTTCTGGTAAAGGAACTCAGTTTTTGAAATTCAATCTTGAAAGGTGTTCAGTATATGTATGGGGTGAGACAGGTTTGGAAACTACAGTTGTTCCAGATCCCAAGAGAGTTAATTATGGTTCACAAGGGGGTAGAGTTATGATAAATGTGTCGGCGGATGGTACCCCACGCAATGCAAATATTTTCTCCACTATCTCCAATGAAAACCAGAAGCTGAAGTACTCTGTCTCTCTTGAAATATTTCAATTTAGTTTGTGTGTGAACAAAGAGAAACAGTCCACACAGATGGAACTTGAGAGGGCCAGATCTTCCCATCAGGAATATATGGAGGAAAATAGGCCACTGACAAATGTGGCGTTGTTTGATATGCAAAATGCTAAATTTGTGCAGCGTTCAGGTGGTCTCAAAGACATTTCTGTCTGTTCACTTTTCAGTGCTACAGATATTACTGTTAGGTGGGAGCCCGATGTACATCTTTCACTAATTGAACTTGTTTTCCAGCTGAAGCTACTTGTACACAATAGCAAGCTTCAGGAGCATGGTAATGAACATAAGGAAGATGTGTCTCATGTGCAAGATGCTAATTGGAAAAAAGAAGCTGCCATTGGATCAGGGTACCTTGAAAAGCAGAAGAAGAAAGAATCTATTTTTGCTGTTGATGTAGAAACATTAAGTATTTCGGCTGACCTAGGAGATGGGGTTGATGCCATGGTTCAGGTGCAGTCAATTTTCTCTGAGAATGCTCGTATAGGAGTACTCCTTGAAGGACTTACGCTTAGTTTTAATGGATGTAGAGTTTTCAAGAGTAGTAGGATGCAAATTTCCCGAATTCCTAGTGTTTCTGCAAATGCATCTGATATAAAAGGACATGTTGTCACAACATGGGATTTTGTAGTCCAAGGTCTTGATTTTCACATTAACATGCCATACAGATTGCAATTGCGTGCCATTGATGATGTCATTGAGGATATGCTGCGAGGTTTGAAGCTCATAATTGCTGCCAAGAAAAAATTGATGTTTCCTGTAAAGAAAGAGATCTCTACAGTTAAGAAACCTAGTTCAGTACAATTTGGATGCATAAAATTTTGCATACGCAAGCTAACTGCTGATATTGAAGAGGAACCAATCCAGGGATGGTTTGATGAACACTATCAACTTCTGAAGAAGGAAGCTGCTGAGTTGGCTATCCGGTTGAACTTTCTGGATGAATTTATATCAAAGGCAAAACAAGGTTCCAAATCAACTGACACCGTTAGTTCTTCTCAAGAAAGAAAAATTTCTTTTAATAATGTTGAGGTTAATGTAAAAGATTCTTCTGCTATTGAATCCATGAGGGAAGAAATTTATAAACAATCATTTCGATCATATTACCAGGCATGCCAGAATCTTGTATTGTCTGAAGGGTCTGGTGCTTGTGTTGGAGATTTTCAATCAGGTTTCAGACCTAGTACTTCAAGGACATCTCTTCTTTCAATATCTGCTTTAGATTTAGATGTAAGCTTGAAAAAAATTGATGGTGGAGATGTTGGGATGATTGAGGTTCTGAAGAAGCTTGATCCTGTCTGTCTTGAAAATGATATACCATTTTCCCGACTTTATGGGTCAAATATTCTTTTAAATACAGGTTCTCTTGTAGTTCAGCTTCGGAATTACGCATTTCCTCTTTTCTCTGGAAGTTCGGGTAAATGTGAAGGCCATCTTATATTGGCACAGCAGGTGAGTTTAAGAAATCTTATTGTCTACCATCCTTCTAAATACACAATTTTATTTCCCATGTTTATGTTAATTGCATGTTCTGGTTATTCTTTGGTTAATAAAGTCCTGTTAATGTACAGAAGGGATGTATAAGTAGTTAATTGAATGTGGAATGCATGTTTCCTGTTACACAAGCATGGCAGAACATGTTTGTTTCCTCGAACTTAACACATGACCTTATTGTAATTGTATTCTCCAGACTTGTACTCGTAGATATTATTGTGGTTATTCTTTGCTTTCATGTATTTCAATTATAATTTTAAAATGTTCTCAGTTTATGTTTCCTGTTACTCAAACTGAATTCTTTCACCCTTTTTTGGGAGGATTATTGTCATGCTATACTAAACATGATAGTATTTCCATTTCGTTGTCATTTGTTTCAACTAGGCAACTAGCTTTCAGCCTCAAATATATCAAGATGTTTATGTTGGGAGATGGAGAAAAGTTCGTATGCTTCGATCAGCTAGTGGTACTACTCCACCCTTGAAGACATATTCGGATTTGCCCATACATTTCCAGAAAGGTGAGGTATCATTTGGGGTAGGTTATGAACCAGCTTTTGCTGACGTAAGTTATGCTTTCACCGTAGCACTTCGGAGGGCTAATCTAAGTTTAAGGAATCCTGGTCCACTTATTCTGCCACCAAAAAAGGAGCGGAGTTTGCCATGGTGGGATGACATGAGAAATTACATGCATGGAAGAATATCCTTAATGTTTTCTGAATCAAAATGGAATATTTTAGCAAGTACAGATCCTTATGAAAAGGTTGACAAACTTCAAATTGTGACCAACTCTATGGAAATGCACCAGTCTGATGGTCGTGTTTTTGTTTCTGCCAAAGATTTTAAGATTTTGTTGAGTAGTTTGGAGAGTTTGGCGAACAGACGAGGTATCAAAATTCCATCAGGTGTCTCAGGTGCATTTCTGGAAGCTCCTGTCTTTACTCTTGAAGTTACAATGGACTGGGATTGTGAATCTGGAGATTCCATGAATCATTATTTATTTGCACTTCCAGTTGAGGGCAAACCTCGTGATAAAGTATTTGATCCCTTCAGATCCACTTCACTTTCCCTTCGGTGGAACTTCTCTCTTAGACCTTTTCCTCCTCCATCACAAAAAGAATCCTCATCTTCCATTACTAGAGATATTGAGGGAGATGCATTTGATAATTTTCAGATATCCCAGAATGTTTCACCTGTGTCCCCAACATTTAACTTTGGAGCTCATGATCTTGCATGGATTCTAAAGTTCTGGAGTTTGAATTACATTCCTCCACATAAGCTGCGCAGCTTCTCTCGTTGGCCTCGTTTTGGTATTCCAAGAATTACCAGGTCTGGCAATCTTTCACTAGATAAAGTGATGACTGAATTTATGCTCCGTCTAGATGCCACACCAGCCTGTATAAAGAACATGCCTCTAGATGATGATGATCCAGCAAGAGGACTCACCTTTGCAATGACAAAACTGAAATATGAACTATGTTACAGTAGGGGCAAGCAAAAGTATACTTTTGAAAGCAAGCGTGACATTCTTGATCTTGTTTACCAAGGTCTTGATCTTCATATGCTAAAGGCTTTTGTAAACAAAGAAGAACGTGCTACTGTTGCCAAAGTAGTTAACATGATACTGAAAAGTTCACAATCTCTATCCATGGACAAAGTTCCCAGTGAAAAGGGTTACATGACAGAGAAAAATCATGATGATGGATTTCTTTTATCCTCTGATTACTTCACCATCAGAAGACAATCTCCAAAGGCTGATCCTGCTAGGTTATTAGCATGGCAAGAAGCAGGAAGAAGAAGTATCGAGATGACATATTTACGGCCTGGGTATGAGAATGGGAGTGAAACGGATGATCATTTGCGATCTGACCTAAGTGATGATGATGGTAACAATGTGGTAGTAGCTGATGATTGTCAGAGTGTGTTTGTGTATGGTCTGAAGCTTTTGTGGACTATTGGAAACAGAGATGCTGTTTGGGCTTGGGTTGGTGGTCTGTCCAAAGCATTTGAACCAGCCAAGCCTTCTCCTTCCCAGCAGTATGCACAGAGAAAATTAATTGAGGAAAACAAACAGCGTGGTGGTTCTGATTTCCATCAGGACGATGTTTCTAAGGGCCCTCCAACTGGTAAAATTTCTAAGTCTTCTTTACAGAATGTTAGTAATCCTGGACCACTCACATCTTCACCAAATTCGGTTAAAGTGGACAACTTGCCATCTGGTATGCCCGTTTTCTTTTGATAATTTTTGTTAACTGCTATCAATTTGGACATTCAAAATAGATCACAGTCTAGATAAACATAAATGATAAATATGTAGTTAAAATATAGCATCTGCCACAATAGACAACATCGTTTCTTGCATGGTTATTGTTAAACATTAAGTATTTTTTTACAGAGTTTAATTATTTTACTCATTTTGGTGTATTGCCAGTAAAAAAGGAGAACATGGATGATTTGGATGGGACTAGACATTTCATGGTGAATGTTATTGAGCCACAGTTTAATCTTCACTCAGAGGATGCAAATGTGAGTATAAAACAGCAGATTTTTTCTTTTGATTTTCTGTTGTTTCACTTTCAATTGTTTTTCTAATTATGCTTTTTATGGTGCCTTTTCATTTTATGTTCTTGTAAGTTTGAGATAAACAAGTTTAAGAGGAAAATGATAAGCAGTTTGAGATAAGGAAGAAGGAATTATAGGAGCTTTGCCAATACAACACACCTTACAAAAAGAAGCGGCTTCCTTATTAAAAAAGGAAGATTACATTACTGAAAAAGGAGTTTAATGACATTGGCATTAGGATGACCTAGCTTAGTATGCCAAACAGATTGAATACTTGAGAGCTATTATAATTATTGGTTGCAGAATTAACGGAAATGGAAGATTTAGCATGTGAGGTGTAGGTGGAAGGAGAAGCTTGAATTCACAGATTAGGAAAAGCGTGAAGACCATCAGGTCGAAGACGTCCTTGAACCAACACTTAATTAGTGACTTGAGATTTAACAAAACAGGGAGTAGCATGAGATTCAAAGTAAATGGAATTGTTCTTAACAAATTTACTAAGACTAATAAGATTTTTATTGATAACATGAAGTAAATGATGAAGTACTGAAGAAATGTTAGGATTATTTGGATCAGAAAAATAGGAAGACCTTGAGGATTGAATTGGCAAACCTTGATTATTACCAATGCGAATTTGTTCAGGATCTTCATAAGGAACATTTTGATGAATATCTTGACTATCTCCAGTAACATGGAAGGAAGCATCAAAATCAGGGAACCAATTGGAATTGAAATTCTGAACGTTGGGAGTAGGTATCAAATTTGCTTCATTGTTGGTTAGCAAAGCAGTAGGTGGATGATCTAACATTTGTGAAGGAAGACAATAGCTAACTGGCTGGAAGATATATAAGAGCTGGAGACAAGTGTTGTTGGTGTTGAGGGAACAAATGAAAATCCCCCTGAAAATGCTGATTTAAATTTCCTTAGAATTCAAGTAAAAATTGCTTTTAATGGGAGGTTGATTATGGTAGTCAAAATCAACATCTTACTCCAGATCCGAAAGAGAAATATGAATCGTAAATCGGAAGATCGTAATACGGATAATAAGATCCTTCAAATTTTATGAAAATTTATATACACACAAAATCATCGTACCTCAAAATTAATAATTGTGAACTTCATAATATATAAAAGAGTACATAATTAGGTGTAAATTGACTGCAGTCAACCATTGCCACTTTTGCTACATGAAGTAGCTTTGCACCAATCTGTGTTGAAATTAATCAGCTGTGATTCTGTGAATCCAGTCATAGTGCCGTGGTGGAACTTGGAACTTGGAAGAGAAGGAGTCGAGTGTAATGGAAACAGTGGTAGTTGGCTTAAAAAAATACCAATTAGGCTTTATTTAATTGGGCCTACGTGGCATGACTCATGCCTCCCATCCCAATCCAATAGTTATAAACCTTAAAAAGAAAGGATCTTGGGCACCGCGAGAGAGGAGTGTCCTCCGAGAGGAGAGGCACTGCAAGTACCACGAGGCCGCTAGAAGCGCCACCATGTTGCTGCAACGCCATGAGAAGTGCCGCCCGTGAGAGCACTGTCACAAAGCGCCGCTGCAAGGTATAGAAAGAGGGTGCGAGAACCGTGGGTGTGAGGAAGCTGCCGCTAGAACCGTGGGTGTGAGGAAGCTGCCGCTAGAACCACTTAGAAAGGTGATTTGAAACATCGCAAGACTCGCCGTTCACACGCTAGTTGCAATTTGCAATGTCAATCCAATGCGATCCGCTGGAAAAGTGATCGGAGATGGTGATGGGGAAGAAGATCGTAGACTTGTATGATCTTACGACCTGGATTTCAATTTTGACTACCATTAACGGATGGTAGCATAGGGAAGCAATATGTCCATACTTGACATTGAATATTAGCAAAGCGACCTCCACGGCTATGACCAGAGCTGCGACCACCATAGAATGAAGAGGAACCACAAAAACTAGTGACATGAGCCCCTGCATCTTGATTTTGCACATTTTGAGTCATTGCACAGCAGTTTCTTCACCATTCTGAGAAACTAAATTAAGCATTGGTTCTCGTGGCAGATTATGAGAAGCAGAACCAAGAACAACTTTCCTGAGATATGGTTTGACTAAATTGTCTGTCTATCCTATATTTCTTCTGTGCCTTTTCATGATTGAGAGTATTTCTTATTTGTCTTTGCTTTGCTACATTTTTTTATTAAAATAATGATATCTATTAATAAGTTGTATGTCAGTAAGGTGTACAGTATTCACTGTAGTCTTTGTAGTAGGTGACTTCCTACATTGTCACTGAATCTCAGTTTTTAGGCTATTCTGCACCAGTCATCTTCCTCAATACTCTTCTCAATCTTGACTCTAAATATTTATTCTTCTCTTATTCTCATGAATAATAATTGTCTTCATATTCTCTGAATATGCCAAATCTATTACTAACGAAAGTTAGTGGCAGTACAACTATACTCCAATAGATTGTTACTTGTTTTACCTCATTGGTACTTCTTTAATTTAATTTTATTATTCTTTTACTGATACTGTAGACATCACTCATTCTTTTTAAAATATCAAATTTTTTTCAAGCAGGGTAGATTTTTGCTCGCTGCAGTAAGAGGCCAAGTTTTAGCTCGGTCATTTCATTCAGTCCTTCATGTTGGTTATGAGATAATTGAGCAAGCACTTGTAACGAAAGATGTTCCTATTAATGAATACCAACCTGAAATGACATGGAAAAGAATGGAATTCTCTGTTATGTTGGAGCATGTGCAGGCTCATGTTGCACCAACAGATGTTGATCCAGGGGCTGGATTGCAGTGGCTTCCGAAAATTCTCAGAAGCTCTCCAAAGGTCATGCGTACAGGTGCTCTTCTTGAAAGAGTTTTTATGCCTTGTAGTATGTACTTTCGCTATACAAGGCACAAGGGGGGAACTCCAGAGCTGAAGGTTAGTTCTTATAGACTTAGTATCTGTGAAAATGTACACATGTAACATTTCCGTTAGTAAATACAGGTGTTATGTCATTTGTCATGGATGTGGTCAATCCTCTTTATTTTTTTTAAACTACTGCAGGTGAAGCCCCTGAAGGAGCTAACATTTAATTCTCATGATATAGAGGCAACAATGACATCGCGTCAGTTTCAAGTCATGCTGGATGTATTGACCAATCTTCTATTTGCACGACTGCCAAAGTAAGGACAAAGTTACTGTGCTTGCACTCATTCTATTACACTTCTATCTATTTACCTACTCCAAACACAAATGTATTTTGTGATTCACTCTTTATTGATAGACATGGTTATATGTTTATTGATGCCGCAATAGTTATCTTTTAAATTCACTTGTCATTAAATTGTTTAAATCAATCTTTTGCTTATCATTTCAATTTATATATTATAGTTAGTTGACTTATGTGAGAATTATTAAAGATGTGATCTCTTCTTTCCTGTTAAGAAATTTAACAAAGTTCTTGATGTTGTGATATATAATGACTTGTTCAAACTAAATTAGAGTGTACAATGCAGGCCTCGAAAAAGTAGCTTATCCTTTCGTGCTGAAGATGACGAGGATGTTGAAGAGGAAGCAGATGAGGTGGTTCCTGATGGTGTTGAGGAGGTGGAGCTTGCTAAAATAAACCTTGAGAAAAAAGAGAGGGAACAAAGGTTGCTTCTTGATGATATTCGAAAATTGTCTCTTTGGTGTGATGCTTCTGGGGATCCACATCAAGAAAAGGAAAGTGACTTATGGATGATATCTGGTGGAAGATCTTTGCTGGTAAGAAATGAATCTTTTTAACAATCTTTTAATTGATGTGACTAGATAATTTTATTTGCAGTATAGAAGCTTGTTCCTAAATATTCTGGTCGTGTTGGTGACAGAAAAAGAAGTGGATGTTTGGCTGTTAAGAAATTAAAGATTGTTGGGAGGAGAGTTACTTAGCGTTCTTTTTATATCCATATATATGTATATGTATGTATTGTGTATATATGTATGTATGTATATTACTAATAAAAAGAACAAATCTGGAGTAGGTATTACATGAAAGATCAACTTGCGAATATTTTAAAGTCACGTTTTTAAAGTGACTATGTAGTCTAGTTTGTTCATGTATGGCTATATACTCACGATTTTCTCCTCTGAAATTCTTTTTTATATTTAAAATGAAAATAGGATTGCTAAAGCATCACTATACAACCTATATCAATCATCTGTAATATTCTTGATAACATATAAAAGAAAAGAAATATAAAAATGGGGGGTCCATACTAAACCATTTAGGAAAACCAAAAATTGTGGAAGCAGACATCTATCTCTATAATAATCACAAGAAATATAGGGGAATTCCCTCCCACCAAATAATATCAACACCTCTAATAGCATAGTTAGCCAAACTATCAACACATATATTGTTTTTAATTAGGAAGTGAGTTTAAAAACGTAACTCTCTCACAGAACCGACTGAACCGACTCTGTAAGATGAGGATTGTCCCACCTGTATATTGTAAATTGACCTAGTCGATGTGAGATCTCCAACACTCCCCCTCACAGTGAGGCATATCGTGTGTGAGACTAGATATTTGTGAATGGTCCAACAATGACCCAATAGTGAGTGACATGATAAGCCCAACAAACCTTGCTAAGATAGACTCTGATACCATATTCAAAAGTGAGATTTTAAGCCTAAATCATCTTTACAAAACTAACTTTGTAGGTGAGAATATGCAATGTGCAATCTCCAACACCTTTAACCAAACCTATAACATTTTCCCATCTGTTTCTTAATCTCCAAGTAAAAAAATAATAGAAAGAATAATTTTTTGTTTTCTATTTGGCATTTGAGGAATGCTAAACTTTCACAGGTAAATTCATTCTACTATTATGGTTGAGATAAGTTTTGACATGTGTAGATTATTATTTTATATGCATATTTCAGTATATGACAAATCACATGTACATAGCTAATCAACAATAGTTGACACTGGCAGGTCCAGGGACTGAAGAGAGAACTTGTAATTGCTCAAAAATCTAGAAAGGCTGCATCCGCCTCATTAAGGATGGCTTTTCAAAAGGCTGCCCAACTACGACTAACAGAGAAGGAGAAGAACAAAAGTCCTTCCTATGCTATGCGCATATCTTTGCAAATTAATAAAGTTGTTTGGAGCATGCTTGTTGATGGTAAATCCTTTGCTGAAGCTGAGATTAATGACATGGTAAGAATTATTTTCTGAACCGGTTCTGTCTTCTCTCTATGTTTCCTTCCAAAGTTTAGTGAAGTCAAGTTAAATTTGCTTCTCACAAAGTACCCAATGCTTTCTCAATATCAGTTCTTCTATGTATCATGTTTTTCTTAGTGTGTTAATATTTTTATTAATTAAATACATTCTAAATCTAAAGTTTCTTGCTTCGAAGTGTGTTTTATTTAGGTGATTTTAGAGAAATAATTACTTTTTATGTCAGCTTCCCGAGAGAGCTTTTATAAAAGGTGATTGTTTCTAGTGAAAGAAAAGATATTCCAAACATTGGCTAAGACAATTTTACCTAGACTAGATGATATAGAAGGCATTCTTACATGATTAATGCCTACCTTAGTAAGCCATTGATTTTATCCCTAACTGCTATGGGTAACAAAGGAAAAATCACATTAGTCTTTTATATAGTTTGGTTGTTGTTTCCTATTCTTGCTCCTTTGCCCGAGAATGGTGGTTCCTTTCTAGCAATTTGTTTTGTATCTATCTTTATTCATTTCTTTTTGGTCACAATTTGGTTGATTAAACTGACTCTGTTTCATGTTGCCAAATACTTAGATATATGACTTTGACCGGGATTACAAGGATGTCGGCATTGCCCGGTTTACAACAAAATATTTTGTTGTCAGAAATTGCCTGCCTAATGTCAAGTCTGATATGCTTTTGTCAGCATGGAATCCTCCATCTGAATGGGGAAAGTATGTAATTTTTATTGGAGTTTCTCTTAATTCCTTGGTGCTTATGTAATATATTAAGCAATAAACTATTGTAAAAAATTAACTTTTTGTAGATTTTTAAATTTACTTATTATGAGTTCAACATAATCATAATAAAATACATAAGTAATAACAGTCTGCACATTTATCTCTGTTCTAAAATAAAAATCAAAGTGGTTCAAACTGGTTTTTCACATCAGTTCTTACCCAATTTGTGCTGGTTCTTATGGATTTTTTTCTCACCAATTTTCTGCAACTCTGAACCAGTGATCTGACAAATTTTAGTGCAATGTCTGGTTTTAATAGCTATGCTTTGTCTGAATCATTGAGATAGATTGTTTCAATTTAGATTGAGGTTCTGATTCAATTCCATCATTGTCTCTCTCTTTCTTCACCCATATGTTGTGCTTTTAATCATGATATAGTTTTTACATGTCTGCAAATAAAACAAGTCAGGAGTGTTCTTTCATTTGGCATTTTGATGGAGGAAAATGGGTGTTTAAAAGCTTTATGATTCTTATATCTAAGTTGTATGTTTTGTCCAAATACTTTCCGAGAGAATAGCCCTCTGTTGTCATGAATTGCACGAGCCATTTCGTAGTTAGATGTACTGTTAGACAGAGTTATGTAGGGTGGATCTGCCTAAAGCAGGGAAAAATGTCCTGTACTCTTGGACAATTTGTTTATTTGTAGTTACTCTATTGCAGTTTTCAAAATGTTAGGAGCAGTATAGTGTTATATAATAAGATAAGTGATAACAATTCAGGAAGGTTTCCAAAGTTGTGACTATCTAGTCCATTGAATATGAAAACATGTGAGTTATTTAGTGTCTTTTGGCTTGGGATTTCCTACCATTCTCATAGAGCATATACAATAACTTTATCAATTCAAACCCTTAAAGAGGGAAAATTCTGCCTCTTTATATTTGCTATATATGTTTGACTCTGAAGTAGTTCATTTGGCTGATGTCTCTCTGATATGTTTATATTAAAATTTTCTTATATCCATTTTTAAAGGCTAGGAATTGCATATTAAATCTTGCTGTATTTGTTGCAAGTACTGTATTGCATGACCAACTTTGTGAAATTTCTTTTCAGAAAGGTGATGCTTCGTGTGGATGCAAGGCAGGGAGCTCCGAAGGATGGAAATTCTCCCCTTGAACTTTTTGAGGTAATAATTTCCTATATGTTTTTGGGATCCGTAAAGTTGGAAAATCAAGCAGCGAAATGGACTCCATTCTTAATCAAATTATTTTTCTTGCTATTTCATTGCTGGTCTCATTGGTTAAAATTGAAACCACTTGTCATGCTTATCTCAAGTTATATCTGAAGATAATGTAATACTGCCAAGTCAGTATCAGAATGTTTTTTCACTGATGGGGCATTGGTATGAGGATGAATTTTTTATATGGCATAAATGGCTGGTTATCTCATATCAGCTAAGGTCTTTCCTGTGATGCACCTTTCTTTGAATAAACTACTGCAATGCGAACTTCATATTTAACAGCAATTGCAGTGACATTAATGTACATATCAAGGTCTAAAGAAATTTTAATCTGCATTTTGTGTTTCTAAGAATCAAGAAATTTTAAATCTGCATTTTGTGTTTCTAAGAATCTGAAACTAAATGTGCTATTATTTTTGAAAGGTTTGTTTGGAATGTCTGAATTGGTTCAGCTTGTTTCTTATATGAACTTACTTTTCTATATAGGTGGAGATTTATCCCCTTAAGATTCATTTAACAGAGACAATGTACAGAATGATGTGGGAATATTTCTTCCCAGAAGAAGAACAAGATTCACAACGTCGACAGGTTATTTTAGGATACTAATTTCACATAATTTATCTTCAAAAGCCAAGGCTAAGTTAGCAGAAAAAACTGAAAGTTAAAATAATCTGTAAAGTTAAAATAGTAGTTATTTTTACAGGAGGTTTGGAAGGTTTCAACCACTGCTGGAGCAAGACGTGTAAAGAAAGGTTCATCACTTCTTGAAGCTTCTGCTTCAAGCAGTCATTCAACAAAAGAGTCTGAGGCCGCATCCAAGTCTGGCATATCTGCAATGCTATTTCCCACAACAAGTCAACCTTCAGTCCATGGTGACTTAGTTCAAGTGAGTATTTGATTAATTGTCTAAGACATGGTTCTCAGGTCAGATTATTATTAATAATATCAGCAGATGCTAACATTGATCTCCATTGATGGAGAGCCAAGAAAATAGTTTACTCTTTTCCTTTGTTTTCCCAATTTATTTATGAAACCTGCTAAAAATGCCAGACTCTTTCCTCAAGGAATTTATGAAACCTGCTTGTAGGCATCAAAAACACAAAATGTCAAAGCAAACTCTGGTGGTACTGGTACAAACCCCGAGTTGAGAAGGACATCATCTTTTGACAGAACTTGGGAAGAGACTGTGGCAGAATCTGTAGCTAACGAGCTTGTGTTACAAAGCTTCTCTTTGAAAAATGGTCAATATGGTCCTACCGAGCAACAAGATGAAGCAGCAAAGAATAAATCAAAAGATTCAAAAGGTGTGAAAGGTGGTCGTTCATCTCATGAAGAAAAAAAGGTGGCCAAGTCTCATGAAGAGAAGAGATCTAGGCCACGAAAGATGATGGAGTTTCACAACATTAAAATCAGCCAGGTTGATCATTTTGGTCCTTTTGGTTAAATAGTTGTCTATCATCACTTCTGGTGCAGAAATTCAAATTGAACCTAAAATTCATGGATTATTTCTTACAGGTTGAGTTATTGGTTACATATGAAGGTCAGCGATTTGTTGTAAATGATCTGAAATTATTGATGGATCAATTTCATCGAACTGAGTTTACTGGAACTTGGCGACGATTATTCTCACGAGTTAAGAAGCACATCATCTGGGGAGTTTTGAAGTCTGTAACTGGAATGCAGGTAATGAATGACTTACAGTATTCTTTCTCCTTTCATTTTGTTCATACTCATACACAAACCTATCCTTTTCCTTTTTACACCCATCTGCTGTTATTACCTACCACTTGAAATTTATGTGGTCACTGTAACTTGACAGAATAGGAACTTGAGTGAAATTGTTATTTTTCTGGTTTCCTTTAAAATGGTCTTTTAACAGTTAAGAAACATACACTTTATTAATAACAAAGGCCTATTTCGTGGCATCTTTAGCTGTTGTACTAAATATTTTCAATGTGTTTCTTTATATGATTATGTAGGGTAGGAAATTTAAAGACAAAGGCCAGAGTCAACTCACTGGTGCTGGTGTTCCTGAAATTGATCTTAACTTTAGTGACAATGAAGTCCAAACAGGAAAATCTGATCAATATCCACCATCTTGGCCTAAGCGTCCAAGTGATGGTGCAGGTGATGGATTTGTAACATCCATTAGAGGACTGTTCAATACTCAACGTCGCAAGGCAAAGGCATTTGTGCTTCGAACTATGAGGGGAGAAGCTGATAATGATTTTCAAGGTGATTGGAGCGAGAGTGATATGGATTTTTCCCCATTTGCACGGCAGCTCACGATCACAAGAGCCAAAGAACTTATTAGGAGGCACACTAAGAAGTTCCGTTCGAGAGGACAGAAAGGTTTGTTTTTCAATTTCATGATGTTAATTTTATTTTTTGTATGTGCTGTATTGATTTGTTTCGTGGACAACTTTTTATTTTTTGGATTTCATTTAGAAGAATATATAATTTGAAGAAACGAGAAAGTATGCGTATGGAAAAGATCTTATTATTAAAAGTATTAGAAATCCCCTACAAAGAGAAAAAGAAAAAGAAAGCAAACAAATTAGGGGTGTTCACGGATTGGCTTAGGTAGGATTTGGGCAAACCCATTACCGAACTCAAGAAAAAATATCGGGTTGGGTTGGGTTTCTGCATTTTTTATGTTAAACCCAACCCAACCCACTCTTGAGTGGACTGGATTGAGTTGGGTCAATTGGGTTATAAGATTTTAAAAACTTTCTTTTCTTTTGTTAAAAATTGTAATTTTCAAGTATAAACCTAATAAAAAAATATAACACAATCTTTACAAAAATTAATTTGAAGCTTCAAGTAAGTCCTAAACAAGCTTTTCCAAACTAATTCAAGACATAAAAAGAAAAATATAACACAATTTATCTATAACATAAGTATAAAAATGGGTCTCGGTTTGGGTCTCGGGTCATCCATACTAAATCCATCACCCCACTAGTATAAGAGTGAGTTAGTTTGGGTTGGGTTAGGTTTGACCCAATCATAAATGAACCTAATCGATTAGATCGGGTTAGGTCATCGGCTAATTCGACCCAATGAATACCCCAACTAAAATGGCTAAGGAAAGGATGCACCAAAGGGGTCTGTCTACATATAAATAATTTAAATTCTCTGTTGACAAAACTATCGTAAAAAGCACCGATGCGAAGCCATAAACACAACCCAAACCCAAGTAAATTTGCTTTACAATTTAAAGAATATCCAAGAACATAATTTTGTACTCTAGTCAAAACCATTTTTTAATTGATCTTTGGTTATTTGATTTGAAGTCAAGCACCCAACAATACAAGGCCTATACCCAAAACCCAGACAGATGACTGTCTTCCAAAACTTTTTGCATAAGCGAGGAGAAATTGCTCCACTGTGATTGAAAATACCATGTGTCATCAAGAATCCCTTCACATAACCATTTAAATTAGCTGATTACAGGGTAAAATAAACACGCTACTGTTGCTGAACTTGGCCTGTACATAACACCTTGGAAGAAAGAAACCCGAGGTCTAAAAATCCATCTGAAATAATTGTTAGTTATTGAGTACAGATATCCAAACAGAATGCTTGTTTTGTAGGGAGTTTTAATTTTTCCAAATGCAGTTTGTTTAGGAGGAGGAACTGTGATGATTAGAAAATTGAGTGGGTTCTTATAAAGAAGTATGCTAAAATATTCAAGGTCCTAATTCTCCTTTAAACAAAACTTAGGTGCACAGCATGGGAAATTTTGGTTATGTTCTCCAGTCAAAATTGAAGTTTCATCTCATTAACCCGCAACAGCATTCTCTATTGCATGGATTATTAGAATGAAACCCCAGTTTGATTAAGGAACAACAACCAAAGCATTTATGGTACTGCACCTAAATTTCACAGTCCTTTCTCAGTTGTTAACAAAGACTAGTAGAATTTAAGTTTTATGAACTATGCTTTGGTCTTTTAAGGTGGTATGTGTTAGGGGATTGCTGTAATTTTCTTTGGATAATTCAATGCTCTTTTCTAAACATGGTTCACAAGCTTGTAAAACCTGTGATGCCTCTGTGCTGTGATCCTAATGTGCAAGTTTAGACTCCTCTTTTTTATTCTTTTGCCTCCTCTCTCTGGATCAATTCCTATTTGTTGTTAATATATCGACTAGAGATTAGAACATTTCATTGTATTGCAAACCTCACATCATGAGCCGGTTTTATGGGGTTGAGTTAGGCTTAAAACCTACTTCTTAACATAGTATCAGAACCATTTTCGAGCCTATCCTAGCGAGTGTTTGTTGGGCTTATCAGGCCACTCGCTATCGGGCCGTTATCGGACCACCCATAACATATATCTCCACGCACGAGTTAGTAGCCTCGGCGTGAGGGGGTGTGTTGTTAATATATCGACTAGAGATTAGGACATTTCATTGTATATAAGTGGATGCAAACCTCACATCATGAGCCGGTTTTATGGGGTTGAGTTAGGCTTAAAGTCCACTTCGTAATACTATCCTTAGTTTCTTCTAACTCCATTCGTTTTTCTATTACTGTTGGATATCATTGCTAAGTCATGGTAGTCGCTAGTGATAATTTTTCATATGAATAGAATAAAAAATAATATGAATTACACTTATATGTATCCTAAACTGCTTTCCTCCCCTTCCATTGGGTTGGTATTTGTCTTCAACAAAAATATCCTGACTAAAAGAGTTAGAATGTAGTTGACAAAAATAATGAATGATTTTTTGGTTTTCTAAAATTACAAATATTTTGATAAAGCTAAAATATGAGATAGATAGAAGGAATACTTTAGTTGATTGAATACCCATACTTTCAAGATTATTCTGGCCTTTGGAACCTAACATTTACAACAAACTCAAATTATCTATCTCTCAAGACTGCGGATGAGTCAAGGTTTGAAAATTTGCTATTCAAAGTTGTGTTGGGTATTTGACTTCCTGTTCTTTATTTTCTGCTTATCGCTACCTGTCATTTTGATTACTTGAGGAATGAAATTTGACTCTCTTCCAGGCTCATCTTCACAACAAAGAGAATCACTACCATCATCACCACGAGAGACAACTCCATTTGACAGTGATTCTTCAAGTGGATCCTCACCCTATGAAGATTTTCATGAATAGAAATGTTGTCATCTAAAGGATTTCCTACTTGTCAGCTGAGCGTGACGCTCACTTCTTAAGTACTCAGTATACAAGAGCGTGAGAGAGGATCTCTGTATTAAGAAGAACTTCGGGTGAAAACTAGACATCTTGTGCAGAGGGGCTATTGGAATGGAAAGTGAACTTCGGACGCGATATACTTCATGGTTGGTGTAGATTGCTGTTGTGTATTTTCTGTGGCAACCCAAATCATCGGTGAAAAAGAGCCTTGCTTTCATCTCGCATCTAAAATTTCCTATGCAACACCAATCACACGTCTAACATTTCTATTCTTGTCCACAGCTTCAGTCACCGGTGAGGATCCTTTTGTTCATCTCTTGCGTCGTTTTCGGGTTGTATATTCCTGTAGCTTCTGTTCAATGTGCAATGTTTGGCTTCTTAATTTATTAGCAAATAGGAGCCTAGAGGTTGACATGATTATGTACATACATTTGATTATATTTTGAAAAATAGAATAAAAGCAGTATCTTCCTTCACACACATTTAGAATTCAAAGGAATAAGGCCTGTGTAGGATGATATTTAACTAATTGATCAAACCGATACAATGAAGGCATGAACTTTCTGCACTCCGTTAATCTTTTGGGTCACGTTCTATTTATTTGTAAAACAAATTCTGAAAAACTCATTTCAAAAAGAGTGATAAGTTACTACTCAAGAAACATTCTGAGGCGCTTTATATGTTGTTTTCTCATAAATTAATTATGAATAATAACTCTCAGTTTCATTTCGCACGTTGCGCTTCTCCAACAATCCAGATATGATAATCTAAAAACAATCAACATATAAACGAGGACGAGCCATGACATTGTAGCTTGACCCAAACGGAGCCACAGCTTCTGTTTTTAATGGCAACGAAAAAGAGAAATGGATAAAGAATCGTCGATTACAATCTTGATTTTGTTGGAGATTTGTGAATAATTTAAGATCAATTCACCGTAAAGAAAAGGATGCTCTTGCGATTTTGACTTGCCAATTGTGACCTTCGTTTTTTTTAAAAAAAAAAAAATATGTTTGAAAAGATGCCGCAGACAGAAAAGTTGGAAGGGAAGAGCATTTTCAAGCATCAAAATGACCGTTAAGGTTGATATATAATTTATGGGCGTGGAATTGTACAACGACGTTGACCAGATATACGCATCAATATTCATTCGTTCAAGCAAAGCAATGTTGGTCCCAACCCGAGTATCAAACAAATACTTTCTCTTGTCCCACACCCCATTCTGAATATTGATGCCAAAATAGAGTCCCCTCTGAGATATTCATTTACTACCATATGAGAAAAGTCAACTATACCATAAACTTATCAATTTTGGCCGAGAAATATTTCAAGAAACCAAGAACCTAGACTAGACTTGAAGATATTAACTTTGAGGCCTGAAGCTTTACGAGAATCACTAAGCACCTCCTGCACCATGCGCCATTTCTCTTCAGTCATCTTCTTTGGATCATTAGGACTAACTTGTCCATACAAAGACCAAATATGCGGTGATAAAGCTCTTTTATTTTATAATTGAGTGACGCCAGTGCGATAAACTTTCTTATTTTAAATATGCTTCTAGTTGCTTGATTAATTTATTACTAAGTTTTTATTCCTATTACTAATATAGTTATATCATTATATGTTTATTTTTCTCTGAAATGTTTATTTTCAGCAATGTTTTCTGTACAAGACATTTGGTAGAGGTATTAGTCAAGTTTCTTTTTCAAATTATTTAATTAGAAAAAAAAATTAAATTTGAAAGATTAAAAACAAATTTAACTCAAACCAATGAGAAGTGTTTGTAGATCCATCTATGTAACGACATTAGCATTGCAATTATATTAGTATTCTTCACATCACAACAACATATATAGTAAGCTGACATATTACATCTGCTACCTGACATATATAGTGTGTGGTCTTTGCAAAACTAGCATTAGATAAATGGTTTTGTACATATGGGTCAAATGCAGTTGCTTCCTAAAAGTGTCCCAGAAAGTTGGGGCCATTAAAGAATTTCAAAAAGAATTAGCCAACAAATATATTGCAGCTTAGCAGATGCAAAGTACACCTTATGGCCGAAAGTCCGGTGATAGTCTCCACATTGGATTGTCTAAGTCTAATAAAATATGAGATGAACCAACCATACAAATGGCAGTGATTTGTTTTTGTTAATTTAAGTAGTTTAAGGTTATACTATAAATCATTTAGAAAAAGCTTTCACAAAGAGAAATGTTTTAGAAAGAAGATATTGTTGTACAGGTCTTCTTATTCATTTCATCTTGTCTTTTCATTACAAACTATTCCCTTTTATAGAGGATGTCCTAGCGTAATCCATTTCAGGGACTACTTTTGTCACACGTCTTACAATCTTATCATAACTTTACATGTTACAACTTTTCATGTTACAACTGGAGCTGACCGAGGTCGTACATAATATCTCCATGAGATCACCTTTATTTGGATATTATATTGCACACCTTATCTTATAGTTGAAATTACATAATCTTATTGTCATGAGTACGACATCAATTGGATATCACACTGGCACACCTTATCTTACCGTTTGGAGTACGATATATTCCCTTCATTCACTTTACTTCAGACTCTTCACCTATCTGATCGGGTAGAAACTGAACAGTTGAATTGATAAGCCTGAGACTTGGTCATACTTCCATGCAAAGGATCATTATAGGGAAACATCTTTTTGTGAATAATTTATTCCATTAACCGTTCATTATAACTAAATCTTCTGGAACATAGAATTCTGTTGAAGATTTGAAGTAGTTTAGATGAGAAGAGGGGCTAGGAATCACTCTAGTAACATTCTGGGTAGAGCGGGATGATTGATCTTTAGGGAAACCATTAATTTCTCTAAGATGATTTGTAAGTTGGTGTTTATAACTATCATCTAAAGGATAGTTCTCAAAGGTCCGCCACAAATATGCTTCATTCCAAAATCAGAATTGTGCAGCAGGGTTTTAGAAATGTGGCCTATTATGACCAATGATGATTGAAGTCGATTGTTGAAGCTTGTGTTTTGGAATTTTCCTTTTTTTTCTTTAAGAGAAAGGATCTTTTTTTCTTTAAGAGAAAGGATCTTTTTCCTTTGATATGCTTAACATTAAAATCGTACCTAGAGAGCCAATCTTTTAATCTTAGGATTTGTGGGTCAAGAGGTATTTTGTTCTTGAACTCTAAGATGTTTGGAAAAAAAGAGTTATCCATTTGTACCTCTCAGGTGTAAATAACATTTTTTGATCCCATTTTTTACTGCTAACGCCTCCTTGAAGGTGGTATGATAATGTTTCTTAGCTTCTTTGAATTGTTCACTGCAGTGTCCAAATAGTTTTTCCCATCGATTTCTTCTATTAACACTCCTCCCCAATAATGGTCACTAACATCTGTTTGGAGGATCCTTTTCCCATTTCCTAGTATTTTTAGAGCCGAAGGTGACTGAGCTATATTTTTAAGTTCTTGTATGACTCGAGTTTGCTCTCCTCCCCAACGAGGAGGGTTTTTCTTGAAAAGTTTAGAAAATGGCTAGTATATTTATTTGCCCGAATGAAGAATGAAATCCCTGATATAGTTGAGGATCCCCAAAAACTGTGGAATATGTTTGATAGTCAATGATTGATCTAGAAAGTTAAGTAACTCTTCGGCTTAGGTGTTAGACTCTTTGAGAAAAATGCATCCCTAAAATATCAATCTTTGTCTGCACTATATGGATCTTTTTTCTTCTGAGAACATTACCCAATACTGATTTTCTAAATCAAAGAATTGGTTGAGTAGGGTTTAATGGGTTTCCATATCACTGTTAATTTATTTATATTTTTTTCTATTATAAATATTATTAGGGGTAGAAATGAAAAAATTATTATTATTATATTAAAAAATTAAAATGGAATTTATTTTGAAATCTATGTTCTCTTATTACATAAGACATATAATGTGAGGAAGAGAGTAATAGTTTTCTAAAAGTAGTTAAATATAGTAATTCTCCTATAGTACTATAAATTCAGTTTCGGAACTTGCACATACTGGTTAATTGACTTGAAGTAAGCTTAAAAATTCTAACAATTATATCTTACTATAACTATGCACATTGTTAATACTACTGACTATAATAATGACGACAGTGGCAATTGTTTTGGGCTCAGCGCAACAGCATGTGTATGGAAGAAAGAACACAGAGAAGACGATGATTAATATTTATTTTATATGTATATGTACATTTGGAACAAGTCTACCTGTACTAATTATAACATATTGAAATGTTCTCACCAAGAGGCGAGCGAGCAGCAGAAGCCTAAACTTCACTGAAGGTCCTAATTAGCACACCGCTGCGTTGATGTTCAAATACCCATCCTTGAGTGGCAGAGCATATCACCATCTCTAAAATCAGGGTTGCAGAGCTTTGATCTCAATGAAATTATTATAGTGAGTAGTAGTAACACACCTGACTAATGAATATTTTATGATATAAACACTTCAGAAAAATCACATTGTAACATATACACAAACAATGTTAGGCCGGAATAGCAGAGCTTCTTGACATATGCTAATCCGTAATCATTTCCATTTCCGAGGGCTACAATCAGTCATAACCCCCAATTTTCTAATTATTTCTGGTATGTATCACTGCTTCTAGATCTGCATCTCATTAGTACATCAACAGTATACTACAGAGGGACCATTATATAAAACCCCTCAACGTAATGAATCACTTAGTACCTTCTAATCAAAGTTTCCTGGAATGTCTATATCTGTATCTGAAGGATTAGAAAGTTCGACCAGAGGTTCCTGAAGATCAAATGAATGTTATAAATAATTTTGTTACCTACATTTTAACTTTCATTGGTAAAGAGTGGCTATTTAAACTCAGATGAAGTCGCCCGTACAATTGTGTAGAGTTGTGAATACCTGTTCTGTGTCATTTGTTGAAGAATCACCGAGTCCTGGTGGCAGAGCATTCCTAAAGTGGTCTGCAGTTTCAGGCAATTCCTGAATAAGAAATCACCCCAATACCCATTAGACAAGTATCATAGCAATTCATTATATGCTTTCATTTTCGCAATACCTGAGAAAATGTTATGCACGCATATATAATAAAACTACCTCATCACTAGGGTTTACTGCATGACCACTGGAACCATCAGCCGTGTTGGACTTGGACGGATCTTCAGAACTACCCTGCATACCCCATGAAAATTTTCATGAAAATGAAAAAAAAAAATGCAGTGCCGAAAATGAATTTGCAATATGTAAAAGATTGTACTTGCTCATCATGGATTCCGGGCAATTCCCCTTCAATAACAGAAGTAGGCGGCTTGACATCAATAGGAATGTCCTGAAAATTCCATTCACGTTGAGAGGAGGAGAGAACGTATGAGAAAGGGGAGAGAAACAGAGGAGATAAGAGAATGAAAAGACAGATGTGTGATAAAAGACAGTCCAAAAATTTCCAATTCTAACCTATTTTAATAGAATTTAAATTCTATAATTTTAAATGATTAAAATAATATCGTATTTTTAAAATGTTCTTCAAAAGAAAGATCATCCGAACAACATATTTCACTACAGAGTATTTTAAATTCTTTAAAAAATTACTTCCTCCATTAAAACACAGGATAAAGGAAATTTATTATTCATGTCAACTGTTTTCACTGTTGGTGAGAATCAGAAGTATTTAACTGGAAAGTTTCATCCAGATACCTTTATCCAATGGGGTTTTTTTTACCAGTGATCTTTGACTTTGTTACTAAAGGAAAGTGACTGAATCGTAATTTAGAGCATCAGTAACTTTACTCATGACCAAGATATTACGTTATCCTCCCCCTACTTTTACCTTTCTTTTTATCTCTAATGAATTTAATTTTCCCATAAAAAAAGTGTGAAATTATTTACCAAGGAAAAACTTAAGATATTGCACACCCGAGAATTTATAACAGATCCATCAATGAAACCGTTTCATTTGGAACTGATAATTGAAAATATAAGTAAAACTGATCCCCTTCGCAGTTACAATCAGGGAATAAATTGGAAGAAAATTAAGCTCTCTGTCTTACATACATACCAGATCACTTTGCTCAACAGAAAGATTTCTTCCTCCTTTGCTGAGATCTCTGAGTGTGCCCTGTCAGAGTTAAGAAGTGGATTCAGGGGAAATGAAGATATTTGCAAGGTGCAAACAGTTCTTATTACCATTGGGGGGACCAAGTCCATGACATGAACAATGGAAGGGCACCATTGAAGATAATAAATGGCCATGGCTTAGTTTACACACTATAGTAGCCTACCTAAGCTAAAGAAATCCAAAACAGCTGCCAATTATTATTAGGGAAAAAATATTATACATCAGATTTTGATAATTCTACTTCAAACGTATATGGCCTTTCTGAAGACAAGAAGTTTGACATAAAACTACACGATAGTATATCATTTCATCCATGTAGCTGACTTCATTTAGAGGAAAATATTTTTGTTGTTGGAATTAATGAAATTCAGATGTTGAAGTTCACACCAAGCATTTCATCACAACCAAACTTATTGCACAATGACTAACCTTGTTAGCCCACATAAGGCCGCATGCATTGCATAAAGTCCTTGGTCCAGCTGGCCCCCGACGCATTGCAGGAGTATTATTTTCAGTGACACCACAATGGTGACATCTACGTCTAGAAGACATGAAAAAGCAAGGAGCGTGAATAATTAATGTTTACAGAAATGGAATAACAATACATCCAAACTTTAAAACTCACACAGATTCAGAATGAAAAGTGCCATCTTGAGCAGAACTCCGTGCATCCCAATTAGATGAACCTGGACTTTCTTTCAAGGATGCAAACTGCCCATTCTTCCTATGCATTCTAGCAAGATTAAAAGACATAAAAAACAGAACTCAAAAAAATTATAAATATAAATATAAAAGAACACATTAAACTTAAAAAACAACCTGAAATCAAACAAAGCCCTACGAGGAGCCCTAAAAAAACTATCAACATAACGCATTATGTTCCACAGTCCTTATAGCTGCTGAGAAATATGCTCACTGATTTGACTTTACCTGATGACTACCCCTTGACATTATAAACTCTACATATCACAATCAAGTTCAAATGTATTGGGTTCGCCCTGTTAATGTTAGTCTGGACAATATTTTTATAACTTGTTTATCACGGGAACATAATGCTAGAGTTGTGACATTGACAGTTTTTTATAACTCCCACCCAGATCACATTATGCTAAATTTTTCATCTTATTTAGTATTTTACATTCTTTTAATTTTACCATCATCTTTCATTTTTTTTACTTTATTAGTATGTTATTGTTGCTCCTTGATTGCCGGTGATTCTGTGTAAACTATGTAATAATACACCAACAAACGAATACGAAAATACAGAAACATATACGAATACGAAAATACGTATAATTTTTAAAATGTAAGATACAAGAACATATATTTATATATTATATAATTATGAATTATATAAATTGACAATAAAAATTTGTGGACAAATATGTTTGATTTTTTTTAACAAAAAGATGTTTTTCATATTCAAAAGGATTTGTTATTTATTTTTATAATCATATTAAAAATTTATACAAATATTGAGTTTTTAGAAAATTAATGTATTTCTCCTTTTTAAAATTGTGTTAAACCTATGTTAGAATCGTCAGAATTCAACAAAGTAATATATTTTTTGAATTGGAAACTTCACTAATACATATCGGACGAGTGTATGTGTCTGATACGTGTATCCGACATAGACACGCTATTTAAGAGAAATATCCGAGTTTCATATTGTGTAAAATTTAATTTCGGTGATTTCTTCTTTATCATGAATTTCTTTAATTTTAGATATTTTGTTTTGTTTTATTTTTTATTATTTAGTTTGTATTATAATATTTAAAATAACGGCTATCCCTCCCCCTATTGAACATTTAGAGTTAGCCACTACGCACCTATCCAAGATTGATAATTATGTTTCAAAGACCTACCACAGTGATTAAGAGTATAAACGCTGAGATAACTGAGTGATGATATTATTATCACAACCAAGTCAATTTCCATTGGAAAAAAAGTCATCACATATTTAGGTGAAACGGGTGCCATACAAAATTTTATTTACCTCTGTGCCACCTCTTTTCTCACGGTATACCTAATTTTCTTGTCAAAACATCTCTCCTTTCGTTTCTCGCGGAATCTGACCAAGGATGCTATTCTTCGTGAAAGGTTCGAACGCTTTGGATTATCACCCATACCCTAGAGTTTTAGTAAAGTACTCAAACTCAAATGCAAGCCTAAAATTGCAATACAAGATATCAATCTGATCTCGTTAGTAAATATACATTACCCTGTTACTTTGATCAAATGGTAGTTCAACTACAGGCACACCTGCGTGCACATCACGTCCTCCCAAAAGCAGCAAGACGGCTTGAACCTGCAAAGTAAAATTTGATCACCAAGCATTCCTCTGTCGCCATTCTTTCGAAGAGTTGAACATTACATAGGTTTAATTTAAATGCTGGTTTTTATATGTTCCATCAATTGTTTGAAATGATCAGAAAATAGTTAGCTTCACTTTTACTATCAAAGGTTTGGTTAGCTCTAAAAATCAATTGACAAGTACCTAGCATTTGGAGAATTCCTCCTCAAAATCTAACTAAGAAGTGAGAACTAAATAGTTAAATATTTTTTTACCAGAAAAAAAGAATAAATAAATAAGCAGAACACTTTGATGTTCCAATCCTTTATACAAAACCAACCTGTCATTCAGTGTTTGATACTTAGTATCTATCGTGCAATTTACCACACACATATACAGTCCTTCCTATATCTAACTAAATCTTATACCTTGCTTGTGGTTTTATCATTGACAACCTAGTATAGAAAGGCTCAAAACACTTAAAAACATGTCTTTAGAATTATTAACCTATATGCGCTAAATTGGCCATCACCATTTCAATTTGGTCCAAGACAACCTGTCCAACAGCAATTTACAGCACTAATGTATTGTGATTGTTCATCTGGAATTGTGTTCCATGACCTCCCTGTAACCTTTAGATAGCTTCCAGGTTCTTGCTTCAGCCAATGCATAATTTGTATGCATCTTCTTCCCTGTGTTTGCTATCTCTATTTTCCTGATACAACTAACCTCAACTATGCGTATGTATGCACTGAACAAACAATTAGCCAACATTACATGCCATGATAAACTGCAAAATACTTGCGATGCTGCTTGTGTTTTGTATTACCTTTAATTGTGTGGGCACAGTATGAGTTTAAAAAATATATGTGTATACACTGAATATAGATGAATAGGCAAGTTTATATTCTGAAATCCTCCCACTTACCGAGACTTCCTCTGTATTACTCAACTCAAAAAGGGCCCGTCTATATCAGCATTCTCACACAAAGCCTAGGGCTAAGGTACAGATCAGCATAAGAGAATTGTGTTTTGGGTATTTTGTTTTCATTTGCATCATACACATTATCACTTCAGCTCCGTTCTAGAATCCTGTTTCTTTGATTCCATATAATCCATATGACAGTCACCACATACCTTTCCCTGAGTTCACCTTTTATGAGATATAAAAATAATTAAAATGCTCCTTTGGCTGATTATGTGAACTAATGATAATCCCCACCCACCTATCACACACTTGATAGGCTATTTTGCACCCCATATATATTATACTCAAGTTCCTATCATTAGTTGACTCGGATTATGGATACTACTAAGGCTCAAGACTCAAGAGGAATATTAATAAAATATACTCTTTTACTGGTTAAAATTCATTTGAAACTCACTAAACACTCCACGGAGCTCTATAATGGGACACGCATCATTTATGACACAAATGATCTCATCCCATAATATATTAGAAGCGAGTTTAATTTATTTTATAATGTCTCCGTGATATTAACTTAAAATTTCAAATCCTTAAAAGTATCCGAAATGGGCTCAAAAACCCTTCTATTTTGGTAATTATAGTTTATAACTTATTACATTCTACTTAAGAAAAATTACAGTGCTATCTCGTTTAGTTGACGCAATTAAGTCTTGGTACAATGCAATATCCAAAATGGTGAAGCCTAGGTCAGAGGCTACATCTATATCATTCCCAATACTGAGCCTTTCCAAACTGCTTCTTCTTCAATAAATAGCTTAATAATAACATATTGTAAACAAACAACCCAACTCTGTAGCACATTTTCATATCTTTCTTTAATTGTGACCGAGACGTAGCCCACACATCCTGCAGAGTTTCACTCGCTTCGGATTACCCCCTTACAACAAAAATACATACCATTGCATAAAACTATCTCGTTGATGGAATTTTACTTCATTCCGTGTCTACTGTTTCATTATCTCTACTTTGAAAGAAAATATCTATATCCGCAAGCTACAGAGCATGTAATTTTATTAAAATTAGTTAAAACCTTTGTGTTATTTACTTTTTCTACAATCCTCACGCTACACTCACCGCCCCTCAATTTGTTAGATTTACCGAAAAACCTATAGGACCCAAGCCAATTGCAATGAATTATGTCAACAAAACGACGAACAATACCATAACAAAACAAAAAAGAAAAATCGTCGAAGTTCGAGAACATTCCAAGACATGTTAAAAAAAGAGAGTATAAAAATAGAATCATCACCTTCTGAGGAGTGACTGCGGGAAAGACATAAACCTCACCCTCGAAAGAAAGAGTAAGCTCGCTAGTCCTGGAGGGCATAGCAGGCAGCGCTTCATGAGTGGCAATATGCGCATCCTCCAAGTCATCCATAACATCGTCATCAGCACCATCACTGTCATCGTCGTCATGGACGGGTATCGCAGGGTCCTGGAAGTGCAGAGGCTGCGGATTGACGGACGCCATGAATTCCCCCACGTCTTGGAGAAGAGAAACCCTAATTTGTGAGGCGGTGGAGCATGGTTAACGTGAGGGAAATTGAGTTAAGAAGAAGGTGGTGGAAGGTTGGAGAAGGAGAGAAAAATGGAGGAAGTGAAGATCTGGAGAGAGAAGAGAGTGAAAATTGGTTTGACGGCGTGAGCGTGTTGTTGAAAAGAGAGAGAGAGAGAATATGAAGAAAGAAAGAAAGAATGAAAGTGGTAGTTAGTTATCCCTTGTGAGAAGGTGTACGGTTGTAGGGCGTAGGTACTTCTTCTCGAGTTAACGGTTCGCAGAGCAGTGTTGCTGCCATCTCACGTCACGTCTACTCATACATACATAATAGGTTAGCCACTTAATAATTGCTCAAATAATTCAACTTTCGGTTTTCTAGTTAGTTACACATGTATCTAATTTGTTAGCAGTTTTATTAAAAATATTTTAAGCTTTATTTTTGTTCAGATGTTAATATTTAAGAAATTAAAAGAACGAGACTAGTTGGAGATTCCCACGTCGACTAGAAATTAGAGTATTTCATTGTATATAAGTGGGTGTAAATCTCAATTTTATGAACCGGTTTTATAGGGTTGAGTTAGGCTTAAAGTCCACTTTCACATGATATCAGAGTCATCTTCGAATCTATCTTAACGAATATTTGTTGGGTTTATCAGACCATTACCCATAGTATGTTATTCCATATATAAGTAAACCTCAATCCTATGAACCAGTTTTATGGAGTTGAGTTAGGATTAAAATCCACTTCGTATAAGACTTTTGAAATATATGCGTATTAAATACTTTGTATTCTTAATTCCTTGACAGAAATCCTTTATGTTTTAAGATTATGAAAGAAGCGATGAAAAGAGTGTAGAATGTTATGATTTTTATAGCAGTGGGAGTGATGATGTAACGTGAGATGGTGTATTATTGGAATTGGGAAGCAACCATTTATAGATAGTTCGTGGGATGAATATTATGATGTTGGATCGGAATCTGCTTTGTGGTTCCTTGGTCTCTTGGATTCTGTTTGTGTCATTTTCTTTATTAAAAAACATTAAATTATTGCACTTACTGTTTTAGATGTTTGCTTCAAATATGTTTTCCTTTTTGCAATTTATGAAACACACCACACCCTACCACCACCTCACATCTTAGGATATTTTTGGTTACATCATATAGAATGTAGAAACATTAGAACATGGTAATAAGAAAAACAAGAAAGAGAACAATATATGATAAGTTATCCATTAACAAACATTTTTCCCAAAAAAAAGAGTGTATTTTATTCTATTGATAGTGTGCATCACTTTACCAAGCTTTTTTTGTTGGTACAAATTAAAGCATTTTTTGTTTGGACTTTGGACGATCCAACAGAGAAAGCACTAACCCTCCTTCTCAAAATCTTTATATTAGTTTGAAAAAAAGACACTACATTTAATTCCCATGTAGTAAAAATAGTTTTAAGTAAATCCTAAATATTACTATCTTTTTTTCTGGACGCAATTTTACAGCACAAAATAAGTTCAAAGTTTTTCTTAAAGTTTTTTTTTACATTCGATAATATACTAAAATTACAAATCGTCTAATTGTCTTATACTAAAATTTGTTTATTAATAATTTCCGTGTATTAATGTTTTTGTGTATGAGTCAGACTTACTTTTGTTTTGTAATTCACTCAATTGCTAATTTTTAAATGCATGTTTTTAACCCAAAATTTATCAATAGATTAAAGACTATCATATGCTACTCTATAAAATGAATTTAAAATGACAACTTTTTTTAAAATATTAGTGATTCAAACCTGAAAATGAGTAAATAAAATAAAATTTTAAAATACTTACACAGGGAAAAACTTATTTACGTCTTTGACAATATTTAGATAAAATTCTCCTTTAATACTTGAAATAAATATATAAAAGGTAAACAAAATTTATAGCATGATCAGTAAATTTATGAACATAAGTTCACAAAAGTTATTTTCATTTAATTTCTTCAAAATCTTTGAGTTGCTTTTGGCTTATAAAGAAAATAACTGCATTTTAACTTCTTATAGTTTTCTCATATAGGTTTTCATAACAAAGATATTCTTTCCAGTTTTTTAGGGTTGTTTTGTAGAGACCAAATAGTCCAATAAATTTTATAAATTATAATAAAATAGTTATTGAGTTTCTATTTACTCCCATTTTTCATTCCACTCCACAATAAATATAAGATTAAAGATTACATGATACATAGAGTATACGATAAAAAAAATGTAATTAATATGATTTTCAACTTTATAGATGACAAATAAATACAAATAAAAGGAAAGTGTGTTTAAACAAAATATTTACTTAAAAAAAGAGAGTAAATTAGTTAATAAAGTTAGAAAAAAAATATTGGTTCAAGTTTAGTAACAATTTCCGGACATGATAATTAATTGACATTTGTTGAGTTTGTCCTCTTCTTATCACGAATCAAATTTATTTTTTTAAATTTAAATAAACTCAATATCATTGTATTAATTAGTTAACTTCAATATTTTAAATATTGTTGTGATTTTTTCGTAGGTATTATAGAAGAAATAAAAAACAGTGAATAAATTAAATTTCTGATTTAATTTTAAATTAACTCACAAAGTAAAAAATTATTTTTTAATTTATAATTTCTTTACTTTAGTTTATCCTTTATTTTGTTTTATATTTACTACATGGAAACAGAACTTCACGTCTGTAATATAATATATACCTTTGAAATACTAGTTCTGTGATTATATTTTTATTATTGTTATTATTTTATTCCAAATGGCAATGATAATTAAAATAATATATGGTAATTCACAATTGAATTGATAAACAATTTTTTAGAAACTATTTTTTTTATATGGGTATTAAAAGGTGTAAGAATATTGGTTGTAAAAAAATGTGTAAGAATGATAAGTCTTTTACCAATATAAAGTTCATAAGAGTCAGAGAAATTGTTACATCAAAGCTTTATACATAATTAATGCATAATATCTATTGGTCATGGAATGTAAAAAATCTGATGCAACATTTTAATTGATTTGAGCTTAAAAATGAAAAAAATAGTATATATTTCTTAGTTTGATTGATTTATTTTTAAAAAATACTTCTCATATTATTATTTAGCTCACAGTATTTGCAAATTTTTACGAATCAGATTCAAACTTAGAAAAAAAAACTCATTTATTTCATATACCAAACCTATCTAACGTGTTAAAATACAGGCTTTGCATACCAGAACTTAATCAGTTTACAGTCTACTTTTGATGTACTTCAAATTTAACTTTCACTAAGTTTTTCATTAAGCAAGGAATATGAACTATATCAGTCACTTACAACACATTAACATAATCATGACTATAAAATAGGTGCAGTGACGACTTGAATTATAATAAGTTAACGTTAACTAAGGCATTCAAAAGTGAAGACCTAACCATTCACTTTTAAAAGCAATTGGATTAAAAAAAAAAAGAATTGAAACCAAAATTTGATAGATTTATAGAGTTAAAAAAATACTTAATGATTATTATCCATTAACAATGAATAGTAACCACAGCAGTTAATCATACATCTAGTTGGCAACTGCACCTCCGTAACACTCTTTGTAACTGAAACAATGCATGTCATGACTTTTTTTACAAGTATATAATACAATAAGAGATAATGATTCACTCACTATTTATTTTATATTCAATTGCATTTAAATATTATTTTACTTTTATTATCTTGAATATTGGAGAATCTTTTTACTCTTGAATAATCGGAGAATTTTTTACTATCTTGAATATAGGAGAATCTTTTCTGCAGAAGAATTTCCACTCGACTGTCATTAAAGTTCCACAATCCTTACCGGATGAAAATATAAAGACAAAATTCTTACGTATTGGATATGAAAGCAAGAATAAGAAGGAACTTTTACTTCAGAACTGGGGATAAGAATAATAAAATCCACTGTATCTAGTTCTAGTAATCTCAAACCATCCATATGTAGTTTGATGATTCTTTACTATAAACTCGAGTCATATCTTAACTAGTCAAACAACCATAAACTCGAGTCTCTTTGGTGTTAAAAAATCATCCACCAGAACTCTTGCATGCTACTGCGCACATTTTTCACGAGGCTAAACTAAAACCACGACCACTGAACGAGATCAAGTTCATTTAAAATTCCAGTTTTATACATTAATAGATAAACAGTTAATGCAACTGATCTAAGAGTATATAAATAGACCTCTTATACGAGATAAAGTCATTTCCAATTCCAGTTTTGTACATTCATATATAAACAGTTGATGCAACCGATCCGAGTATAGGAATAGACCTCTTGTATTGATGAGAACTTCGCTATATACTGTACATTCTATAGGTAAAACTGAATTGGATTACTATAAACCTGCGAATGTCACAGTAAAAGACTTGCATTTTCTGTGAGTGGAAAACTCAACGATCAGATACCAAAGCTTTGATATCATTAACATGATTGTCATGTTGTGCCGGGATAACACTCCGACAGTCCAAGTCATTATTACTACCCACATCAACCTGTCATCAAGTGCAGAAGAGAAGAATCATGCATATATTAACATACTGAGTAAAAGATAACTTGATATAATAAATGAAACATACCTGCTCAAGTGGAACAAGAGAGTGTTCTTGGTTTCTCTTAGAAAGATCCCTCAAAGTGCCCTGCAGAATTGCGGTGTCAGAATGTTGGATTAAACAACAATCAAATTCAGAATTACTGAAATTAGCAAACTTCAGATTCATAGTTGAGCAAATTTGAATTTAATGCTCGAAAGAATATAGTTGCATCTTCCTTGACATGCTTTGAAATGGGAGGGAAAGGAAATTAAATTAACATCGGATGTCTCTAAGAAAAAAATTGTAAGATATTAAGGCAGCAAACTGAAATGCGATAATAAACAGAACATCCCAAGATTTTGATAATCAGAAACAGTACTAAAAAATATAACATAAAATAATTTACTGGCAGAAACGTCACAGAACTGAATATAAGGATAATGATATATAGGTCTTCAATGTCTTTGCAAAATAAGACAACCAACTTAGATAATTCCCAAATCTGTTAAGCTTTTCCAATAGAGAAGAATATTGGAGAATTATTTGTACGAAAGAATATGACTGATGTAGACTCCACTCTTATGCCATAGCAGTCAGATGAGGGAGAGCCTCTGAGCCTCTGCTTTAAATGAGTTGTGTCTCACATCCAGCTGATATGGGACTTGCTCCTACAAATCTCATCTGGCACGAAAGGGTGGTTCACTCCACAAGTGAACAAGCCAATCTCTAATTAATAACGAAGAGATGTCATAAACTACCATTGGTTTTAACCATAGCACTCAGGAAATAGTTTAGAGAATGGGAAGGAAATCTAATGAGACACACATGGTATTTTTTTGTTGTCTTAGGGTTTCTTCCAGTCAATTAAAAAGATGAACGTATACATACTAACAAAATAGAAAACAAGATGAGCCAGGTATCCCCCCGCCCAAAAAAATATACAAATCATATCGATAAATGCTTACCCTGTTTGCCCAAAAAAGCCCGCAAGCATTGCAAAGTGACCTTGGACCAGATGGCCCCCTTCGCATCATTGGAGTGGATTTTGAACTTGTTCCACAATGTGTACAACTATACATTCATAATCATGAAAACAAGAGATAGTAAAACATCTAAAGGCATGCCTCAAGACTCAAATTTAATCACCAGAAAACCAGTCAGTCACGGAATTATGAAAAAAAAGAAGTTCAAACATTGCTTAAGTAACACTGAGAAACTTACGAGTTTTCAGATTGAACAGCCTCCTGTCCCGACTCTTGATCTGAACCCCAACTATTAGCTCCATCTTGTTTCTTAGATGAAGTAAATTGACCCTTATTACGATGCATCCTACACAATAAAAATAAGGTAAGATATACGCATTGAAGCAAATAAAGTCAAACAGCTAAAATGGAGAGCAATAAGAATAAAATGTGGAACATGGATGATGTACGATAGTCCTTCAAAAGATGAGAGCTTCCATATTTGATAGCATAGCACTAATTACATATGAAATATGAAGTGCCCACAACGTTACTTGCTGATGAGAACAACTTAATATCAAGAGACGTCAAACCATTTGTTAAAATAATGCAAACAACTATATACGTACATACCAATACACACGCATGGCTATAGCAACAAAAATCTCAGAGGAAGGAGTGCCATGCCATGTGTTTCAGTTACCAAGAGCTATTTTGTGGCACTGTGCACCATAACAGCAAAACACTCCAATACCAGCATTTGGGAGCAAATAAGCTCCACTCTGGTAGGGAAATTGCAGTAAGCTGGCCACTATTAACTACTTTACAAACCTATTATGCACAGATACTCCAAAATTAGTGATGTATCTCTACAGTTTAACTATCCAATACCAATACTTACACAATATAACATTCATATAGCTCAGCATAACATATCCCATATAATTATCTACAGTTGAATCCTTTCAAACCTCAGATTTTGGAATATCTTCATGTAAACCACACATTTCAAGAGAAATAATAGAATTCATTAGGCATATATCTCAGCACCGGTACACCTGTTTCAACTTTGAGGAACAGATTTATGATGACATAACTAGAACTTTTTTGAGAAGCTCTACTTTTAACTTACGAGCAAAGCACTAAGCCATCTTTTTTTAGGAAAAACTTATCTAGTTAATATAACTTTTAAAATTCCTTTTATCAATTAAACGTTTTTTCTTTAAAAGAAAACAAAAAATAGGCCCTAAATAAGCACAATTCAGGTTCTGATAGGAAGTACAGGAATCCAAAACACGCTTATATTTATAAAGAAGCTAAATGAGAATAAAAAACAATGCTTTACATAAAACCCGTCAAATCTTTAACAATTTATTTGTCAATTAAAAATCCACCAGGAATCAATTTTTATTGTTGTACCATAGCATAACAATATAAACAATAATCAGGAACCAGTCCTTCCAAAACTAAAAATGCTGGTTCTGCTGGCTGTTTTATAGTGCAGTTTTGACATTAGTCCACATCGATCTAATCAATAACGATCCCTCAGAATATGTCATCACCAACTAAAACTATAAAACCCATATATGCATGATGAGATGATACTTTTTTCAAGGTATTCTTGAATATTTACCATAGAAATCACCAATTTAATATATCCAATAATACACTAAACCAAAATGGTGTAAGAAAAGAAAGGCAAATAGTTTGGTAATCAAGCTCAAGAATCTAACTGCATGTAGAAAGCTTACTATCAGATTCAGACCTGAGTGCAACTTCTTGACGTACACTATATCTAACTTTCTTATCAAAGCATCGCTCTTTCCTCTTCTGACGGAACCTATTCAACGATGCCTCTCGCTGTGGTAGACTGCATCTTGCAGGAAATTCTACTGAACCCTAAACCGATCATCAACAAACGTAAAATTATAAAATACCCTCACAAACAAAGGCTTTGATTGGATAAATTTCTGCATAAGTTAAAATCACATTATACCCGGTAACTTCGAAAGAAGCTTTCCCGTCTAAATTCTTAAAAAAATCAGGTGAAAAGTTGATTTCATTTATATGAGGTTCAATTCTACTCATAAAAGTGCTTTTGAAGAAGTTTATCCAGACAGACTTAAAATTCGTTGAGCTTCAAGCTCTACCGTCGAAACGTACCGTATGATTTTGAGGGGATAGTTCCACCGCACATTGCGAGCCCGGAGTAAGTTCACTTCCTCCCAACAGCAACAATACTGCTTGGACCTGAAACGGCGTCGTAGCAGTGAAAGAAATACAATTCAGTTCAGTCTCAGAAGAGACAGTGATTTTAAGAAAAACAGTGGAAACAGAAGAAAACAAGAAACTGCCTTATCAGGTGTAACGGCATCGAAGACATAGACTTGGCCCCGAAACGAGAGCGTGAGCTGGCTAGAATCCTGGACAGAGATTTCAGGGGGTGAAACGTAGAGGGAGACGGCGGAAACGTCTTCGACATCGGCGCCAACGTCTTCTATGGTGTGGGAGCTGTAATGGATGTGTTGATCGGAGGCGTCGGCGTCGTTGTCTTCGGCCGGGACGATCTGGTTCATGGGGTCGTACATTGTTGTTGGTGGGAGGATAAAATTTGGGGTTTGGAAGTGTTACATTACGCGCGAGTGAAGCAAGAGGAAACCCTAACCCTAACCCTAACCCTAATCCTAATTCTAATACTGAAAACTAACCCTAACACAGTGTGATGAGGGAGAGAGGGCGGTGGAAGAAAGAAAGCGACGACAATGGGGATAACTTTAAATACGTCTGAGAATATGTTGTTGTTGGTTTGTGAAGCAACGACAAGATGAAGAGAGTCTGAGAGAGAGAGAGAAAAAAAATACTGAATATTTGACTATGGAACCTGTCCTTATTTACGAGGTTGTCCATCTTTTGATTTAAGTTACATTAATCACCTTCATACATTTTCTAAAAATACTTTTTTAACATTACCAACAATATATTTTTTAAGAAACAGTGTAATACTTTTCCAAACAATTAAAGATATTTATGCATAATATGTCGAGGTATCAGTCCAATACTTTTCAAATGATCGGATTGTTATAAAAATATAAAGAAACAAAGAAAATTTGTGTAATTTCTTAAATTTTGAATTTCACAATGAGAAAATTTGTCTCTTTGGTTTAGACTTCATAAAAAAAACATTTTATTTGCCCTTTTTTCGGGTGAGGAAACTTTGAAACGTTTCATTCTCTCCTTAAGTTTATAAACATTCTATTTTTTTTTATCTAGGATCGTTACATGGTAATAGGGGTGACAAAGTGGAGCGGGTCGTGCGAATTGGTCCGTAACCCATCGGACGGGCTGACGTTTTCAACCCGCTGACACGCATTAGCCCGTCCCGCATAACCCGCACCCTGTGCGAGCCAACAACGGGACGAGGCGGGCTGGCCCGCTAGCCCGCAAAAAAAAGTTTCCATTTGGGCAAGATATCAAATCCTTTAGAACTTGATGTGAGTTGATTAGGAGTTGAAACATCATATGACACTTTCAAGAATTGGATCAAGATTCTACAAGCAATTCAAGAACACAACAAGAACAAGAGAACCAAATGGAAACCCATTTCAAGAACACAAATCAAGAAAACTCATGGGAAACCCATTTCAAGAACATTAACCGAATAGAACATCAACAAGTAATTTCAACCGATTAAAACAAGAACCAATGACAAACTATTGATTAGAAACATTCAATAGCAACATTTGACCGATTGAAAATCAAGAACAAGAAACAAAACATGTTTTAGAGTTTTTGATATAGAATGGGTATG
>Ga0123342_1000820_pt1 | contig 50836 bp, 27 predicted proteins | sample Turbeawhitnodule_FD_89960 | JGI IMG/M metagenome (GOLD analysis project Ga0123342, IMG submission 89960) | Root nodule microbial communities of legume samples collected from Mexico - Turtle bean Mexico white nodule | ecosystem: Host-associated > Plants > Roots > Nodule | place: Mexico: Nepantla...
AATAGTAAGTATTGTATGTATGGATAACTTTGAATGTGATGAATATTTGTCTTCTGAAAACTGGAATGTTGATGGATGATATGCAGGTGTAGAATATGGGGTGCTTCCAAATACAAATAGTTGGTGGTGCTGTGTACAATGTTACATACGAATAAATCCGTATGTAAGTCTGCTTGTTAATTACATACGGATTTTACATACAGATTTATCCGTATGTAATTACATACGGATTTTACATACGGATGTATCCGTATGTAATTACATACGGATTTTACATACGGATTTATCCGTATGTAATAACACACGGATTTATCCGTATGTAATTAATCCGTATGTAACAGTTACCTACGACAGTTTTACATACAAATTTTTGTCCGTATGTAATCCGTATGTAAATGGGTTTTATATACGGATTTTGTGTGTTACATACGCATATTGGCTGTATGTAATATATATATATATATATATATATATATATATATATATATATATATATACTCTCTAAACCAAAATCATTTGAAATAAAACAACCAATACTCATCAAACATTACACATCAAGTGATTCATAAACACAATTCAAATTCATTCATTAACTTATTCAAATCAAAACAAAATTGAATTCTACAATATCTACCATATCTACAATTTCACATCCAATCTCAACTAAATTCTAATATACTAAAAACAAGTAATCCTGCAAGAAATTTTGAGGCTGATGAACACGATGTCACCCCCACATTCAAATCTTCTAACTTAGGGTTCTATTGAAAATAAAATTAGCTTCCTTTATCAGAGTTTGAGCATGTGCTCACTAAGAGTTCCAACTCCTACATGGCCCAATGACAACTTAACCTACACCACAAAATCTTGATAAAAATCTAACTATATCACTACTAATTTTAAAGCTAAAAGTGTCACATGCAAAGACCTATGCTAAAGGCAACCCTAACCATATTGGAATTGACTTAGAGAAAAAAGAAGCAAAAATGAACTCACTTTGTCTAAAATTTTGACTGGGCAGTCTTGTAATATTCATTATCAGGAATCCAAGGGTGGACTCTGATCGCCATTTTGATGACAAAGATGTTCAAAAAGTTAGAGAGAAGGAAAAGGAGGAAAAAAAGAAAAAGTTTAGAGAGATAGTGATTATTTTAAAATGAAACCTGGAAACTGATTTTTTTTCTATTTAATGTTATTTTCATTTTAATAATAAATTAACTATGTGTCATTTAAAATATACTATTTTTACTCTAAAGTCATTTTCTAGGTCCTTACAATAAGTTCGTACAATATCATATGCTCTCGTATAACACACAATTATCACACTTGATAAACAATGCAATCACACAAAACATGGTAAACTAGAGTCTTAAAAAGACTTTTATACATTTACATAATAAATCATACACACATATTGTATTCACATCTCATATGTGTACTCTAATGAATACAATCTCAATTATTAATTTAATCAACATAAGAATTACGTGTCTAGTATCAACCTACTGACTACGTCTCATGTCATAATAATATTGATATCAACCATCACAGACACATGCATTAAATTAAACCCAAAGATCTACATCTAACATATTATCTCGACTAAGTTGTCACCATAACAAAGTTATATAGTATGAACATATTTTCACTCATCTGACAAGGTAAGTTTTTATGACTTACTAGACAAAGTTTTTTTTCACACCGTAAACTAGGTTATAAGATCTTTTTTCGACTTTCATCACATGATATTTTTCTCTATGTGATTCTAACATCAATAAAGTCATGATATATGCTTCACGAATCCCCAATTCAATACATCACCTACATCTCAACATAATATTCTCTCATTGGAAATAACTACGTTTCCACACATCATATGTTATATCACAACCATAACATCATACACTTTCATTCTTATACATTTCATCTCAATATAATTATTAATCTTATCACCCATTCATCATTAATTACATTTAATAACATTCAACCCAATGTATTGATAAAAAATACAATGATGAAAAATAAACAAAATTTAGCATCTAGAAACATTTATAAACATGTCTTTTAAAGTTTAGAAAACACCATATTGCTCGGCTAGAACTTTTCTCGCCCAATGAATCAAGCACATATTGCAATTCCTCCAACCACCACTCTATTTACTCAAACTATACAAATTTTGTCTCAAACACTTTCAACTCTTTAATATCTCAAGTATACCATACATATATAATTAGATTGCGAACAATAAACATTCAATCATATCACACTACGAACATCTTTACCATATCACCAAACATTCATCTCAAGATTCAGAAGTTTTGAATATATTCAAACAACACACAATCCTTAAAAAAAATCAAATATTATGATCACGTCATCCTCATATCCAGGCCATTTGCCCTAAGGTACTATCAAAACTTAACTAGTTTCTTTTACTTGGTAAGATTTGTTTACTCAAGCTTGAGCTCCGAACTTTTCTATTTTCACAAGGAAGATATAATTTTACATAAAATGCTTTCATATGCAATTTAAACACACTCTCATGCTCCTAAACTATCAAAGATTCATCTTTGTCCTAAAAATCAAAGGCATGTAAAATTTTCAATAAAACCAACTTAAGAAAAGGGTAAAGAGAAACTTACTCAAAAACAATTCATGAGTAGACACAAATGTTATACTCTCTATCATGATCTCTAAGGTGGAATATGATTTATGAAAAGATGAACATATCCTTCCAAATTATAAAGAAAATGCAAAGGAAATGTTTTTTAGTGAGATGATTCTTTCTAAAATAAAATTTTAATAGTTAATTTTTATTTATAATTTTTTTTACTTCAATAATAAAATAGTAATACTTCGTCTCATTTAAATCACTACTACTATTAAATACATTAACTTACTCCTTACCTAATTATTTAAGATTTAATGTTTAATACTATTATATAACGTTTAATATTTAATAATTAAATTTGATTAATACAATGTTTTGTATGCCTCTTTCAGTCATATTATCATTTTCATTTATTAAAATAATTTTTTGGTATTTTTAGATAATTTTTTAAATGATTTGAACTTTTAAAAGTATTTTATCGAACTTTTTTCTATCATAATATTTCAATATTTTGTAAGGTATCTATCAAGTAAGCAAACTTATAATTTTATTTTAGTTTAAATAATTTGGAATTTGACTGTGAAATTAAACTCGAGTTGAAGTTGAATGTTTAAAGATTTTATAAGACTGATAAATTGATTTTAACTGATTTGATTTTGAATTTTTAGAAAGGAATTAAATTTGAGTTGAAGTTAAATATCTGGAGACGAGTGAAAATGTATGAAATTAAGTTAGATTCTTGGAGTTGTTGAATAGTCTATCTGAATTTTTATTATAAGTGGTCTAAATGTACAAGTTAGTATAGTTGTGTGAGATAACTTGAGAATATGAAAACATACTAATTATTGATTTTTTAACTATAAAATTATCATTACATTGAATTATATGATTATATTATTTTTTATTATGATAATATTGTGTTGTTTTGTTTTAAAAGTGGTAATTTTAACATAGACAAGTGGAGTGCAATGTGTTGGAGATCACACATCAACTAGAGATGAGAATAATTCATCGTATATAAGTGAGTGCAAACGTTAATGTCATTAGTCGATTTTATGGAGTTGAGTTAAGCTTAAACTTCATTTCGTAATATGGTATCAGAGTCATTTAAAGTCTATATTAACGAGTATGAACCAATAAACTAATTAATAAAGTGTTTTTAGGTTCTTGTATAATATTTATTTTTCTCAAATAATTTCCACTTAATAAATTATTGCTCAAGAAAAATAGGACCTAGAGTATAAGTTTTCCTCTCATGATATTTTATCACTCAAAATATTCTTATTCAAATGAGAAATTTTCACTCATGTAAAAATAATGTAAAGACCAACTTACAAAACAATTCATAATATTGTATTTTTTTACTATTAGAAAACTTTGTATAAGTAAAAAACCTCAATTAAATACTTCCAAATTAAAAACCATAAGAAATAGTATAAATAAAATAGGAAGAAACTTATTTATATTATTTAAAATTGTAATAAAATACTACTAATTCTTTATCATAATGTTTATAAATCTCTATCCAATACATACAACAATTTTTTTTTAAAATATAGCTCTTTATAATGTGAATAAATAAATAATTTAAACACAGGGTTTTTAAGTAATTATCAGAAAGTTTTAAATATTTTTTATAGTAATTATCAAAGAAATTTTAATATATTTTTTATGTAAGATAATTGATATTTAAAGAGAGTAGTTAAGATTTTGTTAACGGATCTTTCGTATTAATTTTTCAAGATTTATTTTTAATACTGTCTTTAAAATATTATAATTTTTTATTTAGATTAAAATATAAAACTAAGACAAACAATAATAAAAATAAAAAATAAATTATAATTAAAATAATAAATTTATTTATAATTACAATTTCAAAATATATATGATTAAAAGTTTAGAGTGTTAATAACATATACGCATACATATATATTTTATCTTCAACAAAACATTTTAAGATGTTAATTAGTAAAATTAATATCAATATAATTTATTTAAAAATAAATATTGATAAATTAATTATGAATAATATAAATAGAGGTGTGTGAGACCAGGTTCAGAATTCTGTTCTGTCGTGTTTCCTCATTTCTTTCTTCTTCATTTTCTCTCTGTTCTTCGCAACTAGCACCGATTCACAGACTCACCGATCTTTCGATTCCTTTTCGTCTTGGTTTATGAGGTATCTTCTTCCTCTCTTTTTCTCTTCTTCGATCTTTCTTGATTCGCGTTTCGTGAGTTTCACAGATCTAAACCACCGCATCGTGATCTTTCATTTCCCTTTACGCCTTTTAGGGGAAAGTATTAGATCAGTAATTTTTGTTGTTTTCGGTGGCGATTTTAGCAGATCCATAGCCCCTCTCCGATTTCCTTTCAGAAAAAAACCTGTTTGTAATTTACTTTTTTTCACCCTAAACCTAAACCTAACGCAGTCCCTGTCCCTGCTTTGATTTGAGAGTCATTTTTATTTTATTTTATTAAATTATTCTTGTTATTCATGTCTAGATTTGATCAAAATTATTTCTGTTGCTAATTCTGATCTTTTTGTTTTTTGCAGCTCGAAGGAGAGACCCACTCTTGGGTGAGTTTGGTCATTTTTTACTTGAGTGTCTTGTTTTCTTGTTTTATGCTTTGTTTGCAGGACTGAGATAGGTTTTGTTCTTTTAATGTTGCATTAACTGTATGCGTATAGCATGAGAAGTATGCTTATATGACACTCTTTTAGATGAAAGAAAATGATATTAACCTTGTAACATCCAAAAATCTTTTTTTTTTCTTGCCTTCGTTTTCCTTCCCAAAGTCCTCGGCGCCTCAAAACCCTTTTTGTTGTTTTCTTGTCTATAGAATGCTGAGTTTTATTTATTTGCTTATTTTATTGCTAACTTCACTACTTTTTGAGTTGTCTTTCAAATGATTAAGATGCTCTTGCATTCTAATTTGCTCTCTCCTTGTACTGTTTTACTAAAAGTGAACCACACATAATTTTTTATTGCTTATTTATAACTTTTGGAGCTAATGGGGGTCTTGGTTATTTTTATGTATTTTAATTATGTAAGTGGTACTGTGCGTACAACTCTGGTATCTACAGCTAATATTTGTGTAGAATGATATAACTATTCCATGTAACACCTATTGCTATTGTGTTTGTTTTGTTCATGTATGCAAATCTGTGTTGAGTTTCTTATTTTTTTTCTTTTTTATCTCCTTCCCTAGTGGCACGCGGATTAAGACCCGCAAACGGAATATTGCAGCGCCCCTGGACCCTGCAGCATTCTCGGATGCAGTGGTCCAGATTTATTTGGATAATGCTGGTGATCTGGTAATGTTATAGGTGCATTTACAGTTTTCATTTGTTGTCTGTCTGAATTGCATACACACTGTCGTGCTGTGATTTATTCATACAACTGATTTAGTAATTTGTGCATGCAGGAACTTATTGCTAAGAGCATTGAATCTTCAGACCTTAACTTCTCAAGATACGGTGACACCTTTTTTGAGGCAAGCTTCCTAAACCAACAGACTACCTCTGTTCTCTCATTGTTGATTTTAGTACCATGCATTTTTTGAGCTATTTGGAAATCTTTTTATTTTTGAATTTTGATTAGAGTGAATTGGATGCATAGTCGTGGTATTATGACATTCATTCTTTTTGATGATATCTGTAACTATCATGATGTGGCCTGTTTAGATACTGTCTACCTGACCAAGACTTTCTCATTGTGTACGCATGCACATAGATGTTATTTTTTTTCACTTTTCTCTCTCTTTGGAAGGGAGGTTTGGGCTTTCGCTGACATTGTTGCAAGGCACTGCTATAATTGAATCTATGTCCTGATATTTTTATTGAACAGTTTTTTAGATATTCCATTTACTAGAGCATTGATACAATCATTATATAGTTTAATCTTCTTCATGTATTCTGATTTTTTACTGTCTGTTGATTTGTCTCTCGTACAAAATGTCTTACTGGTCAGTTATTGCTTAATTTTGCATTACTTTAGGTTGTTTTCACTGGGGGTCGTACACAACCTGGAACTACCAAACCTGATGAAGGGGACCGCCATCCTCACTCTATAATAGAGTGTGAGCCTAAGCGTGAAGTCATCTTACCATCTGTAATCTATATACAGAAGATTTTGCGGCGAAGGCCATTTCTCATCAAGAACCTTGAAAATGTCATGCGAAGATTCCTCCAATCCTTGGAGCTTTTCGAGGAAAATGAGAGGAAGAAGTTGGCAATCTTCACAGCACTTGCATTCTCCCAGAAGCTGTCTGGTCTCCCACCAGAAACTGTTCTCCAACCACTTCTTAAAGATAACCTTGTGGCCAAAGGGCTAGTTCTGTCTTTTATGACTGACTTCTTTAAGGAGTATCTGATTGATAACAGTCTTGATGATCTTATTTCAATTCTGAAGCGGGGAAAAGTAGAGGATAATCTTTTGGACTTTTTCCCCCCTACAAAAAGATCCAATGAAGCTTTCTCTGAGCATTTCAGGTCTCATTACTGATACTGACATATCTTCATAGAAAAATATGCTTTACAATTATTGCTTCTTATGTTATGGTTTGTGTTACTTGTATAGGCGATTGGATCCTATTTTGTTTTACTTTTAGCAGTTCCAACAACTTATCGATCTCATTTTGTGAACTATTTTTTCAGAATACTAATACACACTTGGATCAATCTTAGTTCACTGTTATTTGCTGAATATGATACTTTAAAGCTGCTGTCTTTTCCTTATTATATTTAGTACTTGACCTTGGTTAAATGTAATTCTTAAATATAACGTGAAGACTTGCAATCCTTAGTTATTATCCCTGGGTTTTGTTAAACATTCGAGCTTTAGCATAGCACATGCTGTATTTTTTTTTCTTTTGCCAAAGAAATCGAGTTGAATAGACTGCACAAGGTCTGAATTACTGCCTTACAATGGTAGTGGAAAATTACCAATTTTGTTATATGAAGTGTGTAATTATTGTTTCTGAATCTGCGGAAGCATTTAGTCATGCATAGTGAGTTTTTTTATCAGTTTAAAATTCGTGGGGGAATGATTGTGTTATTTTCATTCAATACTTTGTCTAACATTTCCATAGCTTGATATTAAGGTGGTCTGGTGCACTGTGTTTTATCATTTCATATTGTTCTGTTAATTATGGTGGAAACTTATATATCATTGTCTACTTTTTTAGCAAGGAAGGACTAGTGGCCTTGGTGGAGTATAATGACAAGAAAATTTTCGAGGTGAAATTGAAGGAAATGAAGTCTGCTTTAACAACACAGATAACAGAGGAGGCTGATACAGCTGAAGTCATTGAGAATGTGAAGCTGCGAGTTAGAGATGCTAAATTGCCAGACATTGAGGTGGTGCGGGTCGTATGGGATGTTTTAATGGATGCTGTGCAGTGGTCGGGGAAAAATCAGCAACAGAATGCAAATGCAGCCCTCCGACAGGTTTCCTTTAGATATTTTGCATCTATGCGTATTATGGTTGGGAATTTTCATGTTTGTTCTTTAGGACCTTGTGGACTCAAGTTTCTTATTGAACAAGTCTGGGGATTTTAAAAATTCTTGTTTTATGGCCTTAGCCAACTCATAGGTTTTTCTTATAAGACTCTATGTTAGTTTTTTTACCTTTTTTTAAATTTTGAACTACTTGAGACTCGTGTAAACTTTCAGTACCTATTTTGAAAGAACTGCTCATGAGCTAATGGATTTGTGCATTTAAAGGCTAGCTGGGTGCTGCCTAACATGTTCTTAGTGCTGGATATTTTGTTCTTAGATAGTTTTAAGAGATGCACAGTTCAATTTGTTTTAATTATATAAACTATTATCGAAGGAAGTTGACGTGTAACTGTATATCAACCAAAACAAATGAATTGCATTTTCTGCCTGACTTTATCTGTGTAAAAGTTGTTGACGACAACACTGTATTCATGAAGGTAAAAACTTGGGCAGAACTGTTGAATACATTCTGTACCAGTGGGAAGCTTGAGCTGGAGCTGATGTACAAAGTACAAATGCAATGCTATGAGGATGCTAAACTTATGAAGCTGTTCCCTGAGATTGTTAGATCTCTCTATGACCAGGACGTACTGGCTGAAGATACCATCCTTCACTGGTTCCGAAAAGGAACAAACACCAAGGGCAGGTATGAAAACTTTTTGAGGACACGTATCCTATTAAAGATAGTCATTTACACCCTATGATGTCTGTAATTTTTCCTGCTACATGTTATGTTGCTTACTACTGCATAATTGCAACTGGTACAGGCAAACCTTTGTGAAGGCGCTGGAACCCTTTGTTAATTGGCTGGAGGAGGCTGAAGAGGAGGAGTAAATGTGATGTGGAGGTTCAGGGCTGAAGATATTACCTTGTCTTCAGCTCTTGTACCATTAGCTAAGATATTAGCACGAATTGTCCCAAGTTCAATTCCTCCTAGTAGTACTTTTAGTCTATTTTGTTAATGTTTTGTGTTTGACTTCATTGTGCCCTTGGGGGACATATCACGGTGCCTGCGACACTCTGATATGTTCTACGGGTGCATTACTGTATTTTGAGTGGTCGTTTCAATAATGGGTGTACTTTCCCTGTTAACTTATCGTTTCTTCAAATCATTAATGCAGCCGTTGGACGTTTAAACTTTTGAGTTCACCGCTTGCCTGCTTTTCTCGTGTTTTGCTTGTTAGCTTTAATTCAATGTGATAAAGCTATCTGTTCTTTCCCATCAGTTTAGTAGTCACGTTCAAGTTCTAAATAAGCTTTAAAAATAAATTAGCTGCTCATAGTTTTGACATGTACTTTTTAAATTGAACTTTTTATTATCTGACATTGATTAAAGTTAAGTAGAGGCAAATACTTTTGGATTTAAGTAATTTGCTTACAAGTTATTCCACGTGTTTGTTTGGAACTTGTTTTCTTCCCTTTATATTAGAATTAAGCTTCTTAGTATTGAAAATTCTTCTGTAAATTTGTTTGGCGTATATTTTGTGGATGGCTTGTAGATTTAAAATGATGAAGTGGTTCATCAAACACGAATGAAGTTTCCGATAGGTGATAACTTAGTCAAAGAAGGAAATTATATAATATAAGTCCATAGGCAAAAAAGAAATTAAATGGTATTTCAACACGCAAAACAATTATAATGTTACGAGTTTGAAGTAAGGAGCGCATCATTATAAATAAATTTAATTAGAGATTTGTTTAGGCCGTATTAGTTTAAGATTAAAATATTGTAGATATAAAAAAGTCTTATTGATTTTATAAGAGTAAGAGTGTACCGACATATGATTTTTAATAAATTTATATCTTATAAGTTTTAAATATTTTTTTTATGGATTTATTGTATTTGTGAAATGAACAACAGATTTTTTAAAAATATGTAAAATTATAAAAGTAAAAAAAAGTTAGAAAAGAGTGACAATCTTTGAATAAATAAAAAGAAAAATAATGTAATTGTGTAATATTTTAACAATTAATCTTTGCTAGTTTACGTAAATAATAAAGAAAAAAGAGGTGAAAAAGGTAGATGATGGAGGTTCGAAATGCATGGTGATGATAGGTTGTATTGTGATTTGGGTTAATAGGATCCAAACACAACCATCACTTCCTTCTTCATCTTCGTCTCCCAAAATCTAAACCCAACCAAACAAAACAACTCACTGTTCAAAAATGGCGCTGTCGTTTCTCACTCTCAGCGCAAACCCTTCTTCAATTATCTGCAAATGCAGAGCGTCCCTTCCCACCGCACCACACGCGCTCGACGCCACCTACATCCGACGCGCCGCCCATCTCGCCGACAAATCTGCCGGCTTCACTTCCCCCCACCCCAACTTTGGCTGCGTCATCCTCTCACCCGCCGGCAACGTCGCCGGCGAGGGCTACCTCTACGCGCAGGGCACCGCAGCCGCGGAGGTCCAGGCCGTCGACGCCGCCGGCGAACTCTGCCGAGGCGCCACGGCCTATCTGAACATGGAGCCCGGCGACTGCCACGGCGACCACAGTGCCGTGTCTGCTCTGTTCCAGGTTCTCCTTTGCCTTTCTTCTGTTTGTTACCAAACCCGCATGTGTGTCTTATGGTGTTGATGTTGTTGTTGCTCACGAATACGATGTTGTCTGGGCTCTAGTTTGTGTTTTGTAGTTGATAAATGATCCTACCCTGTCTGTGAAACCAAACTAGGGAGGGGTTAAAAGAGTTGTGATTGGAATGAGGCATCCCTTGCAACATCTCCGTGGCAATGCTGTGCGTGCTCTCAGAAATCAAGGACTGCATGTTGATATTCTCGGAGAGGATCTCACTAGTAATCTCATTGAGGTGTGTCCAATGCTTCAACACCTTTTGCTTTTTGTTTCAATTGAACAATAAAAGCAACATAGCTCGACTAAGTGTCTGAATCAACTCAGAAATAACAACTATATGATGTTTAGGGTTTCTTTGATAGACCTGTGTTATCGATTGATTTTTTATTCTCATGCATGCATTGTTTTGTTTCATTTGCAGGATGCACAAAGAGAGTGTCTTCTTGTAAATGCACCTTTGATTTGTAGAGCTGCTTCGCGTGTTCCCTTTTCTGTTCTCAAGTATGCTATGACCCTTGATGGTGAGATTGATTTGCGCTTACTTGAAAGAAGTAAGTTAAACATTGATGTTTGTATTTGTCTTGTTAGTTTTTACCCTCCTTTTGATGCTGCAGGAAAAATTGCTGCTAGCAGTGGCCATGCGTCATGGATAAGCTGCAAGCAGTCTAGAAATCTAGTGTTTGAGCTACGGGGTAGAAGTGATGCTGTCATTGTGGGAGGAAATACGGTTCGAAGGGACAGTGAGTATCATTGTTATTGTCTTCAAATTTCTCTGAATTTGTATTTTTATAGCTTACCTCCTTTTAAACTCAATCAGATCCAAGACTAACAGCCAGACATGGAGGGGGGCATATGCCAATGCGCATTGTGATGACCCAGACGCTTGATCTTCCAGAAGAAGCAAACCTGTGGGACATGGCTGAGGTTTCTACCATAGTTGTAACACAAAGGGGTGCAAGGAGGAGTTTCCAGAAGCTGCTTGCATCTAAAGGAGTTGAGGTTGTGGAGTTTGACATATTGACTCCCCGAGAAGTTATGGAGTATTTCCACGATCGTGGTTATCTTTCAATTTTATGGGAATGTGGAGGAACACTGGCGGCCTCTGCTATTTCATCTGGAGTAATTCACAAGGTGTTGTTCATACTTTCATTTTCTTTGAGAAAAATTGAAGTTCTACTTATTAGCATAGTTAGGATAATTTTCAGTGGTTACAACTTATTTTCTGCTATATAATAGATTATAGGCTAAAAATATATTGGCAACAGAATGGTTACACACAATAGTTTGGGATAATCAAGAGATTTTCATTGAATGCTCTCCTATGTTTTGATCATCGACCAAAATGATCAGTAATACCATATTTCTTGGCCTTTTGAGAGTGGAGGTGGATAACTATTGAGCTAAAAGTGATTCTATATGCATAGCTTGATGATGATAGTTACTTGTTTTTCTTGTAATTGACAAAATAAAATTCTATTAGAATTAAAAGTACAAACAAGAATGAAAAAAATCTTTGATATGGGATGAATCCCCTTCATTTCTGTCTCAATTAGCTTGTTCTGGGTTGTACTTCTGCATAGTCATTGTGTTGTTTCTGCAAGAGGATTTTGTTTACAACTATACTGCTACCCTTACCGAATTCTCCATGGCTTAGATGGTTGCACTTATCACAATTATCAAATTCCAATTAGAATTAATTTGGCTTAGTTGGCTTATTCTGTCTTGATTTTTTTTTATGATATGTTGGATATTGGTGATATTTATGCCCTTCAGGTTTATGCTTTTGTTGCTCCTAAAATTATTGGTGGAAAGAATGCACCATCTCCTGTGGGAGATCTTGGGATGGTTGAGATGACACAGGCTTTAAATCTAATTGATGTTCGCTACGAGCAGGTTAGTAGGAGTTCATTTGTCTTCCTTTATAAGTACTGGGTTTTGTCCCCCTTTCAGAAAAGACATGCTTTGGTATATGCTTTATTGCGAAGCTATGGTATATCTAAGGAAAAAATTAGATGGTATCTCTAGCATTGGATGTTTTAGACGAAGTAATTTCCCAACTGAGCTGCCTACGTCTTGATATTTAATGTATAATGTCTTTCCATTTCTTAGACGAGGTTGTGTTACTGGATACTGTAATGCAGGTTGGACCCGACATGCTTATTAGTGGATTTCTTCAGCCCTTACCAGACATGATACCTGTAATCCCATCACGTGATGAAACTTTTGTTGTTGATCCTACTGTCTCACCATATGAGTCAAGGATCATTTTTTTCTATAAAACATGGGATCTTTACGGTGCATTATCAAATTTCTCTCCTCATCCCATTCAAATGGATGATGAAAATGGTGATTATGTTACTTGGTTGAGTGTTGAGCATTACTACCAGGTACTTGATTTTTTTTTCACTAATTCTGTTCTCCTTTGCTGTTTTGTTGTAATTCTTATACATATAATTCAATGCGTAGGCACACAAGTTTGTTGGGGTGGATGATCCTATGGCACAAGATTGCGTTGAAAGGATTAAATCTGCAAAAAGTCCAGAAGAAGCTGCAAGAATAGGACGGTCAATGCAAAAGCAGAAACCTAATCTGGTATAATCGTCTGTTGTTTTAAAACTTTTCTCAAACTCTTGACCTACTGACTCAGACTTGATTGACAACAATATTTCCTTTCTGGATTCTGTCACCAATCATTTTCTCAAAAGCTTACTGTTTGGTTCGAGTGAAATGACAGGAGGGAGAGGGGTGTTAAAAGATAGCTTGATTGGTTAAGATAGTTGACGGGAGTGGAGTGGAAATAAAGGAGCCAAAATCTCTCCCCTTTAATTTTTGCCTTCTCTCCCAATATTGGGGAGATTTGGGAGGGAAATAATACTAAAAGCTTTTAAATTTTGTTGACTAAATTATGCTGAATTTAAATTTGTGAACTAATGATTTGATCGGTAAATAACCTCATGCCCCCCGTTGCCATCTGCTAAATGTAACATTGGAAGAGTTTGGGCAACGGTAATTGAATTTCTGACCAGTTAGTCCCAGAGCTTTGATATGCATTAACTAGTGTCATGATGTACAAATCTTGCATGTTGGTTTGGTTCCTTTCTCTTTTCCTTGTAAAAGGACTGAACCTTTCTTTTTCATTGGGCACACAGATAAGATCTGACTGGGAGAACATAAAGATCGATGTCATGTACAAGGCACTGAAATGCAAGTTCTCAATCTACCCGCATTTGAAAACTATGCTTCTATCCACTGCCGGTTCTGTTCTAGTTGAGGCTTCACCACATGATCTGTTTTGGGGTGGAGGCCGAGAGGGAGAAGGCTTAAATTATCTTGGCAGACTGTTGATGAAATTGAGATCTGAGTTTCTTGGGGAGTCTTCATCAACAAGTGAGACCCCTAGTTTAACTGTATAGTATTTTCAAAGAGAACAGTGACAGTATTTGGTATATAACTACCAAAACTGTTTGTCGTGTCACATCTTGTTAGTTTATTGATCAAGCCTTCTGTTTTGTTTAAGAGGGACTTTCATCCAAGTCTTCAACAATGTTCTAAGTTGTTCTTTTCTGTTGTTTTCCATTTTGATCTGTCTCCCTTAATTGTACTTTTCTTACTATTTTATTTATCAAGTTTGGTCTCTTTTTTTTTTTTCTGAAATTAGGTGTCTTCATTTCCTTTTATGTGAATGTGCTACAAAGTTTTCACATTGGTATGTTCATTAAGTATTGAAATGTCAAATAAACTAGTGGGTAAAAAGGCACAACTAAACGAATGGAAGATCAAATTTGCACATAAATAAATAAATCAAAATAGAAAAATACTAGTAGAGAGACTAAAAGTATTATTAATCAATTTTTGGGTTTGAAGAAAATGTCAGCAATGATATATGTGGATTATGCTTAGTATTGTTGGCAGCAGTTTCTCCCTGCAACATATATTTTTTTTATATGCACCTAACATAAATTTTTAAACCCAACATTGCCCTTATCTTATCTTGTCTTGTTTGTTTTGAAAAAAAGTTGCATAGGAGTGTTTGGTGTGTTTTGAATGGAGTTGGTGGAGGTGGAGGGAAACTTTCATTCTTAGTTGCTGTGCAGATACCATGTTCGTTCTTATTTTTATTTAGCTGAGATGTCAGCGGATTCCAATATCCAGACACCTGAGTTATGAGTTTTGGATATCAAACATCTATGAGTGTTTTTTGAGTTTCAGATTTTTATATTCAGAATTTAGTTTTGAATTCTGGATTTTCATATCCGAAATGGTTTGATTAAGCTTATAGATATTAATATCTAAAGGTTCTTCACTAAGGTTACAAAAGACTTTTTATATAGTGCTGTTGGGTGCATGTAAGAAATGTATGGTGCAGGGAGAATAAACCTTGTTGGCACCATGAGAGGCCCTAGACAAAGATGGGCTGGGCAGATACTGTTGAATAAAATATTGGCAAAGAGTTAGGAAGATGACCTGCAAGTTTTTGAACCGTATCAAACTCTCCCTCTAAATAATGTGCCAAGTGGAACTGCATGCCAACAATGAAAAAACACAATAGAAGTAAATTGATTGAAAGCCATAGAAGTATGATGAGGGATAGATAGATAGATAAAGAGAGAGTAACAACATTTCATAAAGGGTAAAAAGCTGGTGTTTGTCAAGTGTTCCCCAGAGATTGAAGTTCCCAGTGTCACGGGAAATGTCACTGATTGATGTGAATGTTTACTCAATCCTCGCAGTGACGGGTCTAAGCAGCAACCACTACTTCTTGCATTTATTATCTCCAATCACTCAAACTTCAACCAATTGCCCCTTTCTGTTCATCTAGATCTAGCATCACCATAGACAAAACAAGAAGATAGGATACTAATAAATTACGATTGGTTAGGTTCTTTTTATTATCTAATTTTGTCAACAAGATAAGTTTATAACTATTGCTGCTGAAAACGAGTTCCACAGTTGGTATCCACATGAAAAAACACTCCCAGTACATACTATAATGTCTATGATACTTTAATTATGGAGGTATTTTTTTTGGGAGTATGAGGGAGTTTATTGGTGTTTTCTCTGTGTTTTTTTATGTTCAGACGGCTATGATGGTTGAGTTTTATGGAGTTATACATATTATGGAGGAAGCTCAATAGATGTGACTTACTAATGAGTGGCTTGAAGTGATCCTGCCTTGGTTTGTTTGTGATGTGTTTATTGTCAGGACTAATGTTTTGTATATGTTTTGTAATTAGTGGAATACTTGTCTCAATTACTGTGAGAAAATAAGGTTTAAGGTTACTCATATTTTCGTGAAGAAAATGCGTGTAGAGATAAGTTGGTTAATTTATGATTTATTCATAGAGAATGTTTTTATTGGTGTAATAGACTTCATCTAGTATGTTCTTAGAATTCTTTATGAATAAGTATAGTCTAACTATGTATCGTTTTTGTTAACATGAGTTTTGGTTTAGTTTCTCCTATTTTTGTATTTTTTTTTCTTTTTAATAATATTTTTTTTCATGTGATGCCAAATGATTTTATTACTTGAGATATCAGTATAGCTGAGATGTCAAGTTATAGTGATGTCTAACATTAAAACTTTTATTTTTAAAAAAATAATATAAAAATAATAAATAATAATAATATGAAAATTTGAGAACCTCACAAGATAAATAGTACTTCCTGAAAAAATATTATTTATAAAATCATTTATTACTTTATAAATATCTGTTTATAAGTAAAGATTAATTGAATAGAAGGTTTTACTCCTAGGTATTATAATAATAATAATATATGTTGATCTCAGACAGTTTAATATTTTAAGCGTGTAGAATTAAGAAGCATTGAAGTTGCTGCAGGAACACGATAGATATGTGGTATGCAACACGTTTAGATAAAATATTGTAACTTCTTTCTTCATCTTTATCTTTGGGGAAAGACCTAAGTTTCTATGCTTTTCCATCACATTTCCACTTAGATCCTTCCCTTGCATTTAACATCAACTTTAAATAATATAATCATTCAACAACTTCCATTACATTTCGCACACCATTTTATCACGTCAATAAACAATTTGTCTTCTTTAAGAAAATTGATGTCTATGATACCTTAATTATGGGAAAATCTAAAATATTTATATATTAGATTTATAAAATCGAAATATTGTTAAACCTTTGATATTACCATAGCTATGTGGTTCGTGGTCATTGGTTGAGTTCATCCATGTTAGTACTAAAGATTTATTGTGGAGTTTTTTTTTTTCAGGGTTAAAGGTGTATCGGTATGAACGAGACCGACACTTGATCACCCTGACTGATACCCACTTGACTATCTGAGACCTGGCCAAGGCGACTGATACCTAAGAGGTTTTGCCGAGATCACACAACCTTGGCCGAGTCAAGTGGAATCATCACGGCCGGCCGACCCATACTACTGTTAACGCTCAAACCAAGATCAATGAAATTAATCCATCATTAAAAATTAGGTAATGCAATCTTAAGCAAAATTCACTCTGATAAACGGGTCCAACAAGGTAGACTCATTAGAATAATATAAATAGCACGCATCCCAAAGAGAAAGATACGTCATTTATTACTGTTCACCTACCAGAATACCATCACCCGCTTTACTGACTTGAGCGTCGAAGTGCCTTCGCAAGTACCCCACCATCCGGTGTTCACCCGAGACTGAGTGTCGAAGGAGAAGCATAAGGACGAGAAGAACTCAGTTCATCATCCAACAACCTGACCGAAGGAAGGAGAAGAAGACTTCAATAATATTCCAGGTCTCATCTCCCTAGTAGGAACAAAAAGTTTGTTAAATATAAATTTCTCAGATAAATATTAAAGGTTTGTTAAATATAAATTTTTCAGATAAATATTTTTAAGAATGGTTTTGGAAAAAAATACATAGGTTTTCATAATGTAATTTGTCTAATATTATAGTAATTTCACTTTAGATCATTCGAAAATGTATTTTATTCTTTTTTTTATTTTTTTGAAAGAATTTGTCCAAACATATTTATAAAATCATTGATAGCTTATTCGGTAAGTAGTTTAAGCCAGCAATTCATAGTTATTTGGTAGCATCAAACTTGAAAAAAAAAGGGAGGAATTGTGTTTATTTTACTTGAGATTTGTACTAAATAATAATCATCACGTTCCCTCTGGTTTTGAAAATAACATTAATCTTCTTTATTATTTTAAATAATACTTAGATATTGTCGTTTTCTAATAGATATCCCTTATTTTTTAAATGACTTCAATTATACCTTTATATAATAAATTATTGGTTTTGTTTTCCTATTTAATAACTATATTTAACTTGAGTAATTATAAATCCATCATATTTACATATAACAATTTATTTATATATGCTTGAAAGTAATGATATGTTTATTGAGATGAAATTATATATATATATATATATATTTTGAATTGATGTATTTTATATTAGATTATTTAAAGTTGTGTGTTTAGAATAATATGTTGAGTTAATTTGTAGTTTGTAACATTAAACATATGAATTCATTATTTAAAAAAGTCATCTTATTTTATTGATGGTTAAATGACATATATTAAGATATTAGGTGGTGATAAAGAAAGAGTTATTTAAAGAAGAGTTATTGTACCATTGTCACATTTATAAATGGAACTTACATTCATTTATAGAATTAAATGAATTTAAAATGAATGGGATGTTGGTAAATACTTTTAAATTCTATATATGTTATCTTTAATTCATACATTTAATTTAAATTTATAAGACTTTGAAATAGATAAGATGAAGCTTGAAGAATTTGTAATACACTCCATTGTAAATATTTTTTATATAATTTTACTTTAATTATGGAGAACTCATATTAATTAACTTACAACTAATCTTTATATATATATATATATATACACGTATTTTTTTTTTTTTTATCAGCAATAATATATATACACGTATATAGTATATATATATATATATATATATATATATATATTTATTTGTATAGTAAAATATATATTACTATGTTATGGTTAGACTCTTAACAGCGACATAATAAATAGCATATATGTCTCTTATGGTTTTACTAGTATTTCTAGTGTATTAAAACTTTTGTTGATATAATATTTTTAAATAAAATAAAAAGTAGATATTATTTTATTTAAAATATAAGAAGATGAATGCCATGTATTAAAAATAAAATACAAATGGTTTTTAAATTAGAAAAATTGTGTGCTATTTGAAAGGGATAAATATAATTTTCCTAAAAAAATAAGTTTTTATTTATTTATTTTTGGTCGAACGATACAAAATAGAAGGGAAAAAAACAGGGCAAAGGAATAGAGCATTTAAACGGGCATTTAAAACGTTTCCAATTACATTTAATAAAATAGTTGTGAGTGGGAACATATCAAATCCATTGTTTTAATTTTTTGAGTAACTATTGAAGTCTTGTTGGTGATGTAGTAAACTTTGAAATTAATACAACTTTTGAAATTTTGACTTATTCATTTGAAAAAGATGGTTTTATAGAAAATTAAATACATTAGTCATCTATGAAGCTCAGACACTTCTCTTAAATGGTGTGTCTAGTGTCGGTGTCGGATACTCGTATCGGACACCGACACTCGCATGACACTTGTAAGACAAATATCTATGAAGTGTCTAATTCAAAAAATATTTGTTGGATTTCTGAAAATTCTAATACGGTTAACATAATTTTAAAATAAAAAATACATTAATTTTCTAAAAACTCAAATTTAATATATAATTTTTTATTCTTATTATAAAAATAAGAAACAAATCATTTTGAATCAGTCATAAAAAAAAAATCTTTATACTCAAAAAAATAATCTGAAACATACTTGTACACATAAATATTTATTGTCAATTTATATAATTCATAATTATATAATATATAGATTTGTGTTACCGTGTTCTACATTTTAGATATTATATTACAGTTCGTGTCCTATCAGTCCTACATTTTAGATATTATATTCGTGTCCGTGTTGTATCTGTGTCAATATTTGTGTTAAGTTTACATCATCGAAAGAGTTTTCCACCGCAAGAAAAATCACTTTTTTATTTTTTTTTTATATAAAATGCTTACTTTCACTCCTATATGGTGTAGAAAAAATTCATCATTTTTTATAATAAAAAAATTATTCAATTTAGAACAACTAATCTCACCTAACTCCAACAACAAAAAAGTCAATTCAACATTTGTCAAAAGCTAGACAAAGTTAATTGTTTGATTCAAGATTTTTGTTAAGTTCTTATTTGTTAAGAAAAAGTAAAGGTGTTGTTTCTTTCTTTTAGTTGGTATATTTTTTACTGTTATAATTTATAATTCTTATTTTAAAAAATTATAAAAATGTTGTATGTATTGATAATATATATATAAATAAGTTTCATAGTCTAGTATGAAAGCGTATTTTTGAAAGAAAAAACTCCACTAAAAATGATACCTCAAATTGTTGAATAAAAATTGTCCATAAATATTTCCAAGAAATAATATAATTATCTGAGAAATATACCAAAATAGAAAATAAAAGTAAAATAACTACCCTCTAATATTCTGGTATTCATAATATTTTTCACCGAAATTTAAAAATAAGTAATAATATATGAAAGTCTAAAAAAATTATTAAAGTCTCTTTCAGCCCAATAATATAGCAACACTAATTCTATGAAGCAAACAAATCAAAAAATAATTAGAATAGCTGGCTTTCAACTAATAGTTTTGTTTTTAATGAAAAATATTTTTTGAACGTTTGGTTAACTTCAACCTTTTGTCTAATCCATTAACTACTTTTCTCAAATAAAACCACCATTATTAAATTTCATAAATAATTTTTAATTTTTAAAGACGCGTTCAATATGTTTAAAAGAGAAAGATTAAGTTAAATATGTAGTGAGTATTTTATTATTTAAAAAATTATGAAGATTACATATTTTATTTAAAATATTTTATCTTTCTAAAATATAAAATATTTGACTTGTCTTACAAAAGTTACGAGGTTGTTTTTTTTTATATAAAAAGCTTTTATGTTAGGTATCACTGTGCTACTTGACATCTTAGCTAGGCTGACACCTTAAGTAACAACAATCATTTATCATCACATGAAAAACAATATTATTAAAAAAAAGAAAATACAGAAATATGGGGACTAGACCAAAACTCATAGGTTAACAAAAACGATACATGAGTAAACTATACCTATTAATAAAAAATTATAAGAACAGACTAGATGGAAACCTATTATACAAATGAAGAATTATTTATGAATAAATCTTAAATTAGCCTACTTATCAGCACACGCATTCCCTTCACGAAAAATATGAGTAACCCTAAACCTGATTTTTTATTTTTCCACAGTAATTAAGACAAGTATTCCGTCGATTACGAAACATCCAAGGAACATTTGTCCTAACAGTAGACGCAGAACAAACAAAGGGAGAGTCACATTCCAACCAAACATTAATTATGAGGTTGTTTTTATCTCTTATTTCTTTTATGGAGCATGAAGATTATATAAGAGTGTATTTCAATCATATTTTATTCTGGTTATAAGATGAGGTTTGTACCATCAAACAAGTCGGACTTAGAAAAACTAAAAAATTATAAATTAATTGATATTTAAATTAATTCTAACATTTTATATATTTTTATTTTGAAACTTTCACTGCCCTAACATATTTGCTTAAGAAGATGAAGATAATTTGAAATTTGAATAAATTAATGCAATTGTGGGGCATATTTTGATTATTTAGCTGTGTAGTGAATATCCTCTTATTTATATATATAATAAGACACACACATAATACTATATTATTTAGGAGACACAGCAGAAACAAGAAAATAAGATACCATTATCTTTCTTCACATGCTCATTGTCACATAACAATACCATGTCAATGCATTCTGTCAACCAAATCAAACTATCATACAATAATTCATCACATTCTTATAAACTAACCTTAAAATAAGTCAATATTACTATAAATATTTAGATGAATACAAATTTTGATTATTTTTAATTAAAAGTTTCTATTAACTTAGTGATGCAATTTGATATTTTTGTTAATATAAAATGATAATTAATTTTTATTGTTTTTATTAAAAAATTGTTAGAAATAAGGTTGTCATATTTTTAAATAACCTTCGCATCATCTATCATAGTCATCATTAATGTAGAGAACAATTATAATAATTTATTATTAACACATTTTCATTTTCAGTTAAATTAATAAAATCATTTATATTTACATTAACCATTTGTATTTACATTAATCACTATTTTCAGTTAAATTAATAAAAATATTTATAATATAGTATCATTTTATATTAATTACAAAATTTTACATTTTTTAACATGTGAAAGTAAATAAGATGAAATGTTAAGATAACATTTCTTATTCTGTTAATAACATTGAAAAATATAAAAATATTATGATTAAATAAAACAATAAAAATTAAATTTAAAATATTTAAATATATAATTTACTTTTTTATATGATTGACAGATTATTTGAGGTGTTACCTTAGCTTAAATGTGAAATTACAATGTGATATCTAATATGATTTTTTTTTTATAAAAAAAAATAAAATATATATATATATATATATATATATATATTTATTGCTGTCACCAATTTGCATTATTAAGCAGAAAAACATCGAATCAAACAGCTGTTGGGATCCTTGCATATACTATACATTTATTTTAAAGACATAGAATATATTTAATATTGAAAACTATTGTTGAATTCGATTTAATATAGCAGTAGACTTTGCTTTTTTATTCAAATTTGTATTTTATCTGATTTTATCTTATAATAGTATGATTTGTTTGAAACTTGCTATTATCAGATTAAAGTTATAAAATTTGATTTTATTTGATTGATGCTTCATTATTAAAAAAATAAGCTTATGCGTGCTTCACGTTTTCAATGTCAGACTCACTCTGGTCATGCTTGAAACTTATATTGGGACCCTCATGCATAATGCTGCCACTTGCAAATTACTACATAAAATATTTTAAATAGTGTTGTAATTTAAGATTATAATTATAAAATATTTTAAATAGTGTTGTAATTTAAGATTGTAATTATAAAATATTTTAAATAGTGTTGTAATTTAAGATTATAATTAGTGTGAAAAAATCAAGTTTAGGTTATCGTGAAGGAACTGCGTGTGTTGATAAATTGATTAATTTATAATTCATTTATAGAAAATCCTTTCATTGTTATAATAGGTTTCCATTTGACTATTTATATTCTAACTATGTATCGTTTTTGTTAACATATGAGTTTTGATCTAGTCCCTCCATATTTTTGTATTTTTTTCTTTTGTTTTAATAATAATTTTTTTCATGTGATGACAAATGATTGTTGTTACTTGAGGTGTTAACTGAGATGTCAAGTAGCATAATGATGCCTAACATGAAAATTTTTTATATAAAAAAAATGATTATTGTTACTTGAGGTGTCAGTCTAAGATGTCAAGTAGCATGCCTAACATGAAAGTTTTTTATATAAAAAAATGATTATTATTACTTGAGGTGCATAGTGATACCTAGCATGAAAACTTTATATATATAAAAAAAAAACTAATTTTTTTTTATTTATTTTTATTACATTATTGGTCTACTAGGTATCCACATAAATCTTGTAAAAAAAAAGTAAGTGTTAGGATAAAAAAAATGCCTGCAATAAAAGAAATAAAATAATTTAGAATTTAGAAAAGTAAATAAATCAAACATGTTTACATAAGATGTTTTTAATACATGAGTCAACTTATATAATATTCACGTAACATGCTCTACTTAATTAAGATTTCTTTTGGTGTGATTTATAAATGTGTAGCACAAACTTTTTATATACAAAAAGTATCATAAATCTTATTTCTATAATTACGATGGGTTAATCAATTCAAAACTATAAAATATACTTATCATGATTATTCAGCAAAAAGTACTAAAGACACATAATTAACTATTATAAAATAGGATTATGGTCTTCAAGTTGTATTAGAGAAGTCGAGAAATTATGAATAATATTTTAAAATATCAAAGAAACTAATATTACCTTCTTCTAATGATTATTATTTTTTATGGGATGATCTTCTACTTTCTACTACTTTCACAATGGTAAATTTGAATTTTAAAAAAATAAACAAAAAATAATAATATTTTTTATAAAATAATTTTAAAGTAGCTAAGGTGTTATATTTATAAGTTTTTTTTAACTTAATTAACAAAATAAATTCTTCCTATTAAAATTACTTCTACTTTGAAACCTAATTTACTCAATTCTTACCTTGTTTTAATGTTTTTAACTATGTAATCTTGTGCATATTTTTTTAGAATTTTCTAATTTCAAATGTTTGAATGATAGTACAGTGGTATTTCTTTGTTAGATGGTGATTTAATACCAAACACGTAATAAATGACAGAAGTTTTTCTGGTGACCATAAATATCTTAATATTATGTCATTAGTTAGCGAATTAAAAATAGTCAATTTGCAAAAAAATGTGAAGAGACTTTTTTTTTAATGCACATGTGTTTCATTAGAAGACTTCAAAATATTTTATCTCGAAATCATGTTAAGCACTATGTAGTACAGATACTGACATAGACACTGATACGACATGGACACAGATAAAGAGATATGTAAAAATTTTAAAATATAGGATACGGGGACACAAATCTATATATTATATAATTATGAACTATATAAATTGACAATAAAGATTTATGTGCATAAGTATGTTCCAAATTATTTTTTGGAACAGAAATATGTTTTTCATAACAGATTCACAATGATTTGTTTCTTATTTTTATAATCATAATAACAATTTATACAATAAAGTTTGAATTTTGAGAAAATTAATGTATTTTTCTTTTTTAAAATTGTGTTAGAACCATACCAGAATTGTGAAAAATCTAACAAATACTTTTTGAATTTGACACTTCACATATACGTGTTCTACAAGTGTCATACAAGTGTCGATATCAGACACTGACACAGCCGTTTAAGAGGAGTGTCCAAGCTTCATAGGTTAAGCCTATCTTTTTCTCTTTCTTTCTATATTGATTTTTTTAAAACTATTTATTCATTTTAATATACTATTTTTTTTTTAATTTGAAATACTTGTTAACAAAAATTAAAAATTTAAAACATTTATATTATGAATGGAAGATTTCACACCAACTAAAGATAATGATTTTTTTAGACCTAACATCAACTATAAATAATGATATTTTATAGTATATAAGTAATGACGAACATCATCATTTACGAATCCAAATCTAATAAATCCAAATCTAATGTTGTAAGGTTGAATTAAACTTAAAATTCAATTTTCAACGATAAATTTTAATTCTAATATAATATTATATGCAGAAACATATTTACTTATTATAGATATTTATTATAAAAATATATTCATAACTCAAATTAAATTAAATGTTATTTTTGCAGTGTGAAAAAGTAGTAAAGGAATAATGAAAAATATTGGAGGCTATATTATCTCCCAATCTACTCCACCAACCTTCTTTGAATAATATTCACAGATTTGAAAACCTATAATTATTTGGAACAGTTGTTACATTAAAGACATAGGAAACCGTGGTCTGTGTTGTTGTTACCCTTTATGTATTATTTTTTAAAAATTAAGTAAAATTAAAAAATAATGATAAAATGTGTGAAAATTAAAAAATAAAAATAAATAAAAAATTCAATAATAAAAATTATAAAGTTGTAGTAATTGAATGGTAACATATATATTAAATTAAAAAATTATTTGAAAAAAATAATCTGATATATATGAGTTTTTTTTTTTGTGGTTTGATTTTATTTAAGGTCACATCCATGGCTGCTTCATTTCTTTTATTTATATTTAGTGTTTGTCAGTGACTGCAGATAGGGATGGTGATTAAAAATCACCTATAGACACACCAAAATTGAAAGCTCCAAGAATACAAATTAAAAATATATAAAAAAAATGAAATAAAACTTTGACCAACAAATTTTGTCAAAATTATCTTAAAAAAGAAAAGTGAATTATTCCATAATAAAACTATGTTATGTACAAATAGAAAAGTCTGAATATCATGAAAAAGATTGGTCTCTGTTTGAATATATTGAAAGAAGAAAAAAGTTAGATAAAATATTGTAATAAGGATTGAGAATAAAAATATTAAATAAAACTGTATATTAAAATAAAAAAAATTCTTTACTGTTTAAAACATTAAAGTATTTATTATAAAATATTAATATGTTATTATGTTTTCCAAATTATTAATTTGTTTTAGAAGAGCGTTTGGCGAAACTCTTCTGTAATTATTTAAAATAATACTAATATTAAAGTATAGTCATATCCTTTAACTTTAATGGAGTTATACTTAACTTTCTTTTATAATAAATGTGTATTTTTATTTTATTTTAAATTTTTGTAGTCTTTATTTAAAGTTTGTTCATTTCTAATCTTTGAAACTTACATAAATATGCTTTTTTTAGTTCTTAAAGAAATTTATATTAAATGAATTTAATACTTATTTTTTATAATAATGACATAGAGTATATACATCTATATTTTTTTTATAATAAATGATAGATTTTACAATATATAGTGTTTCACATCATTATATAAATCTAGTAAAAATAATTTCAAGTCACTTTTCTGATCTCAAGTATTGTTTTTTTTTACGATTTTATTTTTAAAATAAGAATGGATTAAAGAAGTATATAGACTATTATTAAAGAAAATATATAAATTATTTTTTATATCGACTCTTGAATGATAAGATTATATTGAAAGTATGAAAAAAATTAAAAAAAACATCTTTAAATATACAAGAAAAGTTGGTAAAAAAACACTATTATTATTAATAAATTTTCCAAATAGTTTTAATAGTGCTGTTGAAAACAATTAGAACATTACGCTAGACATTTAATTTGTTGAATTTAGAAATATTTAAAATTATTATTAATAAAAAATCATGGAGAAGTGAAAAATATATAGATAGTCAAACCCATATTTTAATGATTCATTTCGTGTTTTATTTTATTATATTATGTTATAAAGTATACTTTTAGCTAGAATTTGAAATAAACTTGTTCTTTATCTTTTAAATTTCAAATTAACTTTTTGTAGTTTCTATAATTTAAAAAGAATTGAATCTTTCTGTTCATATATCATTACACTCTTTTGCTAACAAATATTTTTATAAATAAACTTTTTCGTTCATAATATTCGAATTTAAAACTTTACTTAAAACATTATTGGATATCATAGAAATAGAATGAGAAAGAGAAAATAAAAGAATAAAAAACAGTAAAAATGTAAAGACAAGTTAAAATAATTTTCCCTTAAAGGCGAAAATATTTGAAAATTTTCTAACCATTAACCACATCTTTATTTAATGAGAGATGAGGCTGTTTTATTTATTATATCATTCGATAATTTTGTATTATTTCATTACGATAATTATAATAAAATAATGTTAATAATTCAAATAAATAAAATATTGATAATTGATAATTAAAAAATTATTTAATAATGACTTCAATTTGAAATTAAACGAGTCAAGTAATTTTAAGAAAAAGACAGCTTCAATTATAATGGTTTCTAAAAAAATTTAACACAAAAAAATGTAACGTCAGTTAATTAACATGTTTCATAAATATTCATTTAAAATTAAATGGAACATTATAGGTAAAAGGCTAATATATTTACAATATTTTTAAATGACTATTTCATAATTTTTTCCAACCATTCGAGAGTCTGGGAAGCATTAAAAAAAAGACAATCTTATCTAAATTCGATAAAATTATTAATAACAATTCTTATTTAATAATTAACATAGCTAAATTTAAATTTAATATTATTGACTAAAAAACTAGAATGATTTTATGAACTAATTAATTGGATTCCAATTCGAGGGGGTTTTAAATCACAGTTTACAAATTGCAATGCCTAAAATGTAGAAACAGTATATTGAAGAAGAAAAAACATGTTGTTATGTTTATATAATAATCAGAAGTAAAAATAACATAACTGTTTATACTTTGTGTGTAAGATTAATCTTGAAACTCCTAACAAAGATGAACAGGCGTTAAAATAGACAACAATTGACCTCTTTTTGAGTAAATTTGATTTGAGTAAGAATAAGTTACTACGTTACTTGGTCGGAAATATTTATATTTAAAATTTGATATGTTCTTGAAGCCAATGATAGGAAAAGTTGTTGTTAAAAGGTTTGTCCAAAAATTTGCTTTGTCTATCATCTCTTTTCTCTTTTGTGTTAGTTTTCCCTTCTCTCTCCGTCCAAGAGTGACGTCTTCCAGAGACAAGAACGGCTTTGTTTCTGGGTCTGTGCGCTCTTAGTGGTTCAGATTCTTTCCCCACTTTCAACTTGTCCGATTCTCACTCTATTCAAAATCTCATACACACAACTTCATCATACATACATGAACTCTCTCTCTCTCCCTTCGCATTCTCCCTTTTCTACCCACCCATTCTCTTTACTTCTTCTACTTTCTAGTCAATTCCGCCACCATCTACGCCTCTGATCCAAAGCTCAGAACTTTGCCTTTCTGGGTTCGCTTTATGTACTCGCATGCTCATGTGGGTTACCTTCAAAATACCACCTTTGAGTACCTACACCTCGAGTTGCTATCTAATCCCTTTTGTTGATTTTGCAATACAAGGTTTTTAATAATAAAAAAGGGTTGTGGCCTTTGTGGGGGATTACGCAGATCTGCATGTTATCTATTATTCGACGATTGCCGAAACCAAAAAGAGGAAGAGAGAGAGAAAAAAGTAGTGTTGTTTTTTTTGTTTTTCTGGTTCTCCTCCCATTAAAAAAAAGACATCTTTCTTTCTGGTCTTATCCTGAATTCCCTGCCTTGCTTGATGACTGAAGGTGGTTCACTGCCATTTTAGTCATCTCAATCTGAGAAGTGTGCTGGTGTGATTGTTGTGGGGTGGTGAAGAGGTTGCAAAAGTAAAAAAAAAAAACCAAAAAAACTTGAAGGTGGAGAAGTGGTGTTGGGGGATTGTGAAAGGTTTGATTTTTGTTGGGGATTCTCAAAGGGGTTGTGACGGATCCTTCAAGGGAAGAAAGTGGGTGTTCGAGTGGTGTGGAGTGCATTCTTGGCATTCTAAGGGCCCTTAAGATGGGGTCCTGCTTCTCTGCGGAAAGCAGGAGCCCTCACCCCAGTTCACCCTCTTCATCTTTCAGGAAGCGCAAGAGCAACTCCAGGAAGAGGCTTGGATCAAGAGCTTCTTCCTTTGAGTATTGGAGGAATGAACCTCTCCATAGGATCCCTGGGAGGATCTTCATCAATGGCTCCACCCAAGTTGCATCCCTGTTCACTCAGCAAGGCAAGAAGGGCACCAACCAGGATGCCATGGTTGTTTGGGAGGTTAGATCCTTTCTCTCACTTTGCATTTTCTTTTATTTGGCCAATTACCCTCTTTGTGTAGTCTTTCTTTTGCTACATTTTGCTCACAATTCAGATCTTTTTCCATCTTAATGTTAGTGAGGTTGATTGATTTACCTCATATTGGGTTTTGTACCCTGCCATATACATACGCACATGGGTTGTTTTGTTTATACATACATACTTACACAACTACTTTTCCGAGTCTTATGTTGAGCCTTGTATTCAATTCCCTGCTTCATTTGGATTTGGCTGTGGCGTTTATTGATTGATCAAGTGTGTTCTCTCATGGTTTCTTTGCATATATAGTTTTCTCAAAGTTATGATTGTTGCTGATCCTTTAATCTCTTCTACATGACCTTGGCTATGTATGACTGGTTCTGGTTTTGATTGTGACATTGCGAATTAATGATCTAATGTTTCATTCGGCTGGGATCACTTGGTGAAAGGTGATGGACGACTGAAGTTCCGAAACACGATTGTGTCTTCCCCTTTTATCTGTTCCTTGCTATTCTACCTTTTTTTTATTATGAATATGGGGGGAGCTTTTTGTAGCTATTTAGACTATAACAATTGTGCATTTATATTCTTTTGAACAGAGTTTTAATTGCTTCTGTTTGCCCTCTATTGCAGAACTTTTGTTCTAGACAAGATACTATTTTCTGTGGTGTTTTTGATGGCCATGGTCCATTTGGTCACATGGTTGCAAAAAGAGTGAGAGATGTTCTTCCGCTAAATCTGAATACCCATTGGGAACTTAATGTTTCTGGTGAGGAAATCCTCAAGGAGATTGGCATTAATCCTGCAGGAAGCATGAATATAGAAGAGGCTGCCTCTGCATCTGCTGATGAGGATTCCCGGGTATCTGTTGATGCCGAAGAAACCGAAAAACACCCAAAAATCTTTCAGACACTTAAGGAATCCTTTTTGAAGGCATTCAAAGTTATGGATAGGGAGCTGAAGACCCATCAAAGTATTGATTGTTTTTGTAGCGGAACAACAGCAGTAACTCTGATTAAGCAGGTTTTGCTTTCTAACCTTTGGAAGATTATGTTTTGTTAGAAACTTATTATTGTCTGCGAAAGAGTTATTTCTGATCATAAAGGGTTTTGGTTCATTTATAGGGCCATGATCTTATCGTTGGAAATGTTGGTGACTCTAGAGCTGTGTTGGGTACAAGAGAGAAAGATGATTCTCTTGTCGCTGTCCAGTTAACTGTGGATCTGAAACCCAATCTTCCAGGTATATCTCTCGTCTACCTTGCGGAACAGTGGCATCAGATTGTTGAGCATCCATCTAGCAGTGAAACCTATTTAAATGTCATTTTCAAATACATGTGAAATACTTGCACGCATTGTCTATGATCTATCTAATGTACGTGACAAAAGTTGAAGAAAAAGTTAAAATCAGTTATAGGCCATCTTCATGAAGAACACGGTTTAGTTGAAATGCCCCATGTGTTATTGAGTTATTTCTATCATTCTAGATTTTCCTAGAAATATCTATCTTTCACCGATATGTTGTCATGTGTTGATGTACATGCATGCAAATAATTATGCATTTTCCTGATGCTACAGAAATAATGTGTGCTTAAATATTAGCTTGAAACTCCAAACGTCCCTTTCATCCTGAATCCTGATTTGCGGTTTGGAAAAAATTTCCCTTTAAGTTTAAGCAATTGAGTTCTCCCCCCTTCCCCAATTTCATTTGTACTTCTGTCATTATTGGAATGGTCTTGATGAGTTGATCCCTTGTAAATTTATGGAATTGCTGGAAATCATGCATGGTCCATGCAGTATGCTAACAGTATAAGATGTGATACATTTGGCATATTAGAGGATAAGAAATAGAAGTTCACATGATAACACACATTTACACGATTGGAATACACTATTTTGAATAAGCTAATCTACACATTTACACAATCATATTGAGATGGACCATAAAAGGGACATCTGCACTGGTAAAGATACTAACTAACACTTAATTTGCCATGTAAATAGACCAAATTTTACATCTGTTGTATTTGTTGTATGTCATGGCTCATCTCAAAATCAACTTCTGCAGAAGAAACCCATTCTTCGTTTCTATGTTTAGCCTGTGTATCACTTATTGTATTAAGTTGACAGCTCTCAAATGTTATTTTCATTCTGTGTCATATATGTAGATATTGTTCATATGTCTGACCCAGTTTATTGTTCTCTCTTACAGCCGAAGAAGAGAGAATTCGGAGCTGTAAAGGCCGTGTTTTTGCTCTTCATGATGAACCTGAAGTTGCTCGTGTCTGGTTGCCAAACAATGACTCGCCTGGCCTTGCCATGGCCAGGGCATTTGGTGATTTTTGTCTTAAAGATTTTGGCCTGATATCTGTTCCAGAGGTGTCATACAGAAGACTCACTGAGAAAGACGAGTTCATTGTCTTGGCAACAGATGGGGTAGGCAACCTAATTGGCCTTGTCAATGCACTTGCCAGTAAAGATTTCCATTTTACTTAGATTTTTCACGTTCATCTCAAGTTTGTTGCTTGTTAATGGCAGATTTGGGATGTTCTCTCAAACAAAGAAGTGGTGGACATAGTGGCAGCCACATCAAGGCGTTCCTTAGCTGCGCGAGCACTGGTTGAGTCAGCAGTTCGCGCATGGAGGTACAAGTATCCAACCTCCAAAGTGGATGACTGTGCTGTGGTTTGCCTCTTTCTGGACTCTGCCTCACACAAAGTATGCAGTGCTTCCAATGCCAAGTCCAAGGAGCAACCTAGTTCGGCCATCCAAGTCCACAACGGCGACAGGGTGGACATTTCGGCCCCCCCGACCGGTCTCCCAAGGTCAGGAACATGCAGGGAGAACAATGAAGGTGATGACAGCAACAAGAATGAGGAGGAGAAAGAGTCTAAGGAAGAGGAAATAGATCCCGAGTCAGAAATAGAGTGGTCTGCTCTTGAAGGAGTGTCTCGTGTGAACACATTGCTCACCCTCCCAAGGTTTGAACCAGACAAAGAAGACAAGGGGATGATGAGAAAACAAAAATGAAAGAAAATGGTTCAACCAAGGAATGTTGAGTTGAGTTGAGTTGAGATGGTCTTTTACTTTATATTTCTTTATTTTATTCTGCTTTTGTTTTTGTTTTCCATAATCATGATATAGATACACACCCTTTCCTTTTTTGTTCTTTTCTGTTGAAGTATTCATGTTCCCATCACCAATTGGTGTTCTTCTGTTTCTTCATATGTTTGGACTAGAGAAGATGGCCGGGCTGTTTTAGTGTGTCTGGAAATCTGCCCTTCCTCTCCTGTGCTTGAAAATTTTGTAAAATCAAACTCATACCATATATTTTTTTCATCAAAGGCCTTACCTGGTTACATTTTGTATTGCCTATTTCACAGTGTTCTTCACAAGTTATGCTATTATATCAGAGTATTCTTATTACAGAGCCCAGTTAATTTATCAGTTTTTGAAACAGTTCAAATGAAAATCAGTTTTAAGATTAGATTTTTTGGAGGATTAGACATGTGGGTCTAATATGATTATATGTGAATGAAATTGGTGTGGTTAAAATAAATGAGGTGGTGGTTGTGGCATGGTTGGCGAGTGAGAGTTCAATATTAGTTAATTATTGTTGAAGCACTTGAGTGATTGAGGAAGAAATTGGATAAGGACAGGCACAGTGGTAAGGTTCATAAATGAAATGAAGTGGTCTAAAAATTTTCAAGCTTTTGCATCTCTTTCTTTTAGGGATGGAAATTAATGTGGTGTGGTGTGGTGTGGACAGGAGTAACTCGTGTTTGCTATTATTTGGAGTCTTGTGTGAGGCTGTGACACCACTGTGTTCACACTCATCGGTTTCACTGCAAAATTGTCTCTCATTTAATTTTGATTCAATTATTCTTACTTATATTGCAGGCAATTTGTTCTGGTCCTCTGATCTAGATCATCTCATAATAAGTTTATCTTTTCAAATTTGGTTTCAGAAATTTGAAGGATAAGATTCAGAACTGCACAGCTTCCAGCTAATAAAACTGCAGGGATCTTATTTCTGATGCTTACACACATATACATAGGCTGACACACGCATATGTCAATTTTTTTTATTTTTTTATAAAAGGTGTCATGTTGAGCATCAACTCAACATCTCAGCTAAGTTAACATCTCAGCTAAGTTAACACCTGAAATAATAACAATCATTTGTCATCACATGAAAAAAAAATATTATTATTAAAAACAAATAAAAAATCAAGAAAATACAAAAATATGAACTAGATCAAAATCCATATGTTAAAAAAAATGATACATAGGTAGACTATACATATTCATAAAGAATTATAAGAACAAACTATATGGAAGTCTATTATACCAATGAAATAATTCTTTATGAATAAATTCTAAATTAGTGTTAACTTATCGCATTTCCTTCACGAAAAATGAGTAATCCTAAACCTGATTTTTCTACCGTAATTAGATAAGTATTCCATCAATAATGAAGCATCCACAAAATATTAGTTCTAGCAGTAAACGCAGCACAAACCAAGGCAGAATTATATTCAAGTCAGATATTAATAAACTCCATCTTTTGAGTTTTCCCCATAACATGAATAACTCCATAAAACTCAGTAACCATAGCAGTTTGAACTTCAAGAAACACAGAAAACACTAATAAACTTTCCCATACTCTCACGGAAAATAGCTCCACAAGTAGCACACTTATATGCTATACCGACACTCGTATGACATCAGTAGGACACGTATCCGTGAAGTGCCCAATTCAAAAAGTATTTGTTAGATTTCTGACAATTTTAATACGGTTATAAACACAATTTTAAAAAGAAAAAATACATTAATTTTCTAAAATTTAAAACTTTATTTTATAAATTATTATTATGATTATAAAAATAAAAAACAAATCCTTGTGAATAAGTGATAAAATTCATATTCTATATTTTAGAGATTTTACATATTTCCGCTGTCAGTCTCGTATGATCATCATGTACCATTTAAGTAAATTATTTAGATGATGTTGATGTCACTGCCAAATATCAGTTTGTGTTTTTCTTTAAACAAATTATTGAAAAGCTACCCTTTTTTATGCAAATTGTTGTAACCTTTTTGACTGGATTCTCTTTTTCTTCATCTGTTCCTATTTTTGGTTTTAAATTGTTGATATATATGATGCATATCAACTTACATCGATGAGACTGATATTCGGTCGGTGATTTGATTCAAAGGTTTAGATTCTTTGTTTTCATTATCCGATAATAAAACTCTTCTTATTTAGTATAGTCATTTTTTTTCTATATAAATAAAATTTAATTAAGCTATAAATCTCTCATAAATATTATTCTTTTTAATTAAATTTGTCCTTGTTGTTTAATTATATAATCATTATCTTATTTTTTTTCTCTGTTTATGCATTTCTCATCAATTTTGAATGTTTTTAATTGAGTTCTTAATAAAAAAATCAATTTTTTTATATTTTTTAATTAAGTCATTAATTATTATCAATTGAGAATTATATAATCATTTGATTTGAGAATTATGTTTATCAAAAACAATGTTGTGTTTATACATGGCTGCTTTGATTTTTATTTAGCAGTGTTTGATTTTTATTTTATTATTTAACTTCAATTAGGGTTGTACAAATTATTTTTGTTGTTGTTCAAGTTTCTAATATTGAGAATACAAAATCAAACAATTATTTGACAGTAAAATCAAATGATAAGGATTCAATTAAATAATATAAAATTTTAGATATTCAATAGACAAATTTTTTAATATAGACTCATTTTGAAAATACTAAATTTTATGAAGACTTGAAACTTAATTATGTTTTTTATTTTTATTTTTATTTTTTATGTATAGACACGTAAGCAATAACAACAATGTAAAATAACACTCACATCAATTAAAATTAAAATTGATGACAAAAATAAAATCATAAAAACTAATTTAAAAAACCTTTTATACACTTAATAAAACTATACTTTTTAATAAAAACTCAATTAAAAATATCAAAATTTATGATAAATTTTAAAATTAATTAAATTTATCAATAAAGAGTAAGAATACATCTATACAAGTAAGAGGAAATCTTATTAGGTAATAAAAAATTAAATATATAAGTTATGCTCAATTTATATAGAGAGTGTCGCATAAAAGTGTTTGATTCAGTTTAATTTTTTTCTTCCTAAAAAGAAAGTTTAACCTAATACTAAACTTAAAAAAAAAAAATAAGTAGCTTATCTTTGTTTTGAGCTTTAAGAAAAGTGATTTTGGATAAGATTTTTTTGAGCTTATCCAATTTTTTTTGACAAAAATGCTTATAGCTTTATAGGCGTTATTTTTTTTCCCTAACCATTTTTTTTATGAATAAATTTTATCACATTATATAGGATTAATTATAATGGATGTTTATATAAATTTAATATATAATATTAATTTATTAAAGATGTTGAATTTTTTCTATTATTTATTAAAATCATCATTTAACATTAAAAACTTTCAAGAGCTAAATATTTTTTCAAAATGCAAACAAATAAATTAAAATAATAATAATCTATAAAAATATACAAAGGGGATTCCATTTTTTGTTGTACACGTTTTATTCCAATTTCATTCTTTATAATATTAAAATATAATAAACTTAAAAATTATTTATTTTAAATTAAAATTTTGAATTATAAAAAACTTAGAGAAATTTGAATTTGAAAAAAAAAACAATTTCTTAGAATTTAACCCTTTAAATAACTACGTTTTTCAAAAAAAGTTTAAATAATTCTTCCTAATAAAAAATCACATACACAATAAAAAAATAAAATACAACATAAAATTATTAATTATAATACTATTAATAAATTTTTCATTTTTATATATAGTAAAATTTGTAATAACATTTATAAATTTATGTCATATATTAACTTAATAAAATTATAATTATTATAAATCTATAATACTATAAATAACAAAGAAAAACATAACAAAAATAAACAACCACCATAACACCTATCTTTTCAATAATAATAATAATAATAATTATAATAATATTATGCTGTAAATAATGAATCCTAAATAATAAGCAGAACAAAACAAAGTCTACTTATGTATTTTTTTTAATATATATGTTTTGGTCTATTCTTCTCACATTTTTTTTTATAATAATACTTTTTTATGTAATGACAAATAATTGTTATTATAACTAAGATGTTAAATTAAAAAAAAAAAAGTCACAAAATACATGTATGCATATATCTTTGAGTGAGTATGCATCAAATTAATTATTCTCTTGTTTGAAGGTCTAAAAATATATAAAAGTGTATATGATAGTGCTGTCATTAAAATGTTTTTTTTCTTATTTCAAAATAACTCAGTAATTTATTTATTTTCTTTTATTTTTTTCCTCTCATTCATCTTCACATTCAAACAAAGATGTTAATGACATTAATTTTTTTCACCAATATTGCTAAACAATTTTTTTATGAATGAGGAGCTAGACAATGGATTAACTTTTTTATATCCCATATGTACTAAATATGAGTGACCAAAAAAAGAAAATAAATTGACACTATAAACCCCACCACTATAATACTCTGATTATTTTCTTCTCTCATAAACGGGACCAATATAATAATTTGTGGATATTAGTGAACATTTTTTTTAATTAAAAGTTGTTTCAACTTAAATAATATACTTATTATATTGTCAAGACTTTATAAGTTGAAAACATTTTACAAAACGTATTATAAGTGTTGTTCTAAAATCTAAAGGGAAAGGTTTGAGAGATTTCAAATTTGGAGCATCATATCCTCTCTTCGAAAGGATTGATGTATGAACAAAGTTCACTTAAATAATAATTATCCATTACACATTTAATGATATACTAATCACAAACGTAGGTAAAACTACAATTAACAGTGTGCTTATTTTTACTTCACACAACATCAATGCATACATTTCCTTATATTTTCTTTCCTTCCAACCAATGGCTGAGAAAATCCAACGCTTCCCGTGGCTTATATTCCGGCACGGTGTGCCCAGCTCCCTGCACCAAACCCATGTCTATCAGAGTTTCTATAGTAAAAACCAGACAAACCTAACAATCTTCCTTTAATTGTTACTTAGTTAATGATTTGAGATTTCACGTCAATTAGAGATCAGACTAATTCATCGTATATCAGTTTTACAAGTCGATTTTGTATGGTTGAGTTAGACTTAAAATTTATTTTTTAAGATAGTATTAGAATCCTTTAGATTCTATCTTGACAATAGATTAGGTCTATCGTGTCACCTGCTATCATATCACTCATAAATTCTTAATCTCACGTACAAGTTGTTAAAGATGAGGCTAATTCATGATATATAAATTGATGCAAACCTCATTTTATAAGGTTGAGTTTGATTTAAAGTGAACTTTTTACGATTAATAGTTAAATGAGTTCAAACTTATCAAAAGAAACCAAAATTTGAAAATTGATTTGAGGTGGTAATTAAGTTGACTCACCTTGATTGTTAGGAATGTCAGGTTGTTCTCGTAAGCTTGCAGGTACCTGTGTAATGCCATTTCAATTCAACATAATTTATATCAGTTACTTTCATATATACTATTCTGCATCATAGTTAATTGAACAACTTTGTTAATAAATGCATACCCAGCAACTTGGTCATTTGAGTTCCATGGCCTCCATTCATCCACAATCTTATATCCCAGAGCTCGAGTCCAAGCCTCACTTCCAGTAAATGGTACACACATATCATGGTCACCACTGCCATGACCCATGATCATACATACATGAAACAATGGAGGATGTTAATTAAGTAATTAAGAATTTAACAAAAGCAATTAATAATTAATCAAGTTGCAGTTAGAATTAGTGAATTTGAAGATGATGCAGAGGTGATATAGCTAATAGTGTGGCACCTGAAAATAAGTGCCTTGTAGCCCTGCTTGGTTAGGTTCCTGTGGTAAGGAATCATGCTTCCAGCATCGTGATGGTACTGTATCCTACTTGTACATAATTCCCATGCACCCGCCACATTTTCCTGTTCATGTGTATCAAAACTAATTAATTAATCCTCATTCTTGAGTATACTTTAATAACTGTTAAGATAAACATAGTTAATAAATACTAATTATAGTGATTACCTACCGATTCAGCATGAATGGCTTTCCTCACTGCCTCGTTGTTCAGCCATGAGCTTGCTACTTCATCATTCTGCTCTTTGCCAAATCAAAAACAATTATAACATGTTACCTATGCATATGGCAAGTTTGTCATGTCATTGTCTTGTTTTCAAGAAATTACTAGATTGTTTGGACCACAAACACATGCTTGTAATCAATCTCTACGACACCACGTATTTAAACTAAAAGAAAATTAGCAACATTGATTAGGTGTGTGCATAAAAAACTAGTTTCTTATAGAATTAGTAACTAAATCACTTTACAAAATGATTTGTTAGGCATAATTGAAAACTTACAACACAAGCCACGTGCCTCGTTTCAGACAACTGAGGCCATAATGTGACAAGACCAGCTTTGACTGGTGCTCGAAAAGGCCAAGCTCTTCCAAACATTCTCTTCCTCACTGGGAGAGGCTTCTCAGTAACTCCTAATTGCTTGAAACTCATTGGTAAGCTTCCATTTTGTTTGGCTGTTGCAGTATCAGGGAAATGGTAGCATGGCTCTAGTATATTGTACACGTTAAGCCCATCAATGGCCTGATAACATATATAGCAGTCATGATTATGTACACAACAAAGAGAGAATAATCTTGATTAGTTGTTATTGATCATAATGAGCTGAAGAAGACAAAGAAACCAAGCATGCTCTTAATGTCTCACCCTGTCAACTTTTTCCATGCTCTTATAACACCCATCATTTTCATCCAAGGAGTAAGCATCGTAGTAGTTTCCTTTGCAAGTAGCTTGCAGATCCTGCATAATTGAATGCTCAGTGAAAAAGAAAATATAATTAATTAAAAGTAAGTAATAGAATATGTATGTTTTGTGTTGTTAAAATTCTACTCGGTTGTTGTTTAGTAAGATAAGAGTCTCTATTAAGGTTTTAAGTGACTTCACTTTGAATATGTCCCCTCGTCTAAGTGAGGGTGTTTATATTGTTAATTAATAATTGGTTTCCTAGTATTTGATAATTTTCGGGATGTCTGAGATTTTCTTGTGTATATAAATACACAAGTGTGGTGTGATTAGGCCTAAATCTTACTTTATGGGATGGGTTTTTGGAGACAGTGATCTATGGAATTTCCTGAAAGCATGGGAGAATAGTAATGAAGACAAATCAGGTATATTAAAGGTCTTGCCAATGATGAAACTCAGCAAATGTGCAGAATTAGTCAATATAAGTTTGCTCCAGTCATTTTCTGGTTTTCATATAAGTTTTGCTGCAAGAGGCTTTGGGTGCATGATGAAGTGTCATGAACTTTTGGCTGATAATAACATCATGAAGTATGCAAAAGTCTATAACAGGACATAAACGTGATACCCAAATATAATACTTATATATACTTATTATGCAAAACTTAATGCTGCATTTCTTTTATATCAGCCATAATGCTTGCTGCATAATTCTGCATAATGCTTGTAGTATTTACTTTGTAAGTGGGATACACCTTGTATAAAAAAAAGCAGATAACCAATAAATTAAGTTGTACAAGAAATTAATATTTATTCAGCACCTCATAGATACTGTCGGATATGAGGCCCATCCCATGCACAAATGGGATGAGAGCATTGCCATCAAATATTTCGTCCGTGACACCATTTCCAACCATGTAACCCTACACAAAAAACAAAAGCTCAAAGGTAATTCAAGGTATTTGCTCGTTTTCTGCATAATTCTTAGGGAAACTTCCTATATAAAACCATGGAAAAAAATATTAGTTTCTAGCTATCACCTCATAAATATTTTATTACACCTAAAAAAATATGTGTGTACCTTAAAATTTATCACGGGCTTTGTACCACTTTGGATTCCTGGCATGTATACACAAATAATTTATGCTCATAAATCACGATCAATAAAAATATACACAGCAAGTTGGAATTAAAAACTTTAGTGTACATTCTGAGTATGTAACTTTTTTTACTATAAGGACTCAGAGACAACAGTTTAAAATTTATATTGAAAGTTATAATTTAATTTATATAAACTAATGAAGCATGCATGTCATTGTTTACTGTAGAATTGGACTTCAGCATCTGTACCTTTAGCAACTTCAGAAGCCAGAGTAGGCACATAAATTCCAGCGTAAGACTCTCCAGCAATATAAAATGGATTAGCCTGGAATTCTGGAAATTGCTGAAACCACTGCCAATAGAAGAGATCCAAAACAAACAAACAAACAAAAAAGTGTCACTAATTATCATTATTATTTGCAATTATGCAGGATGCTTCGTGTATCATTGTGACCTGCAAACTTAGAATTAATAGAGATTGGCGTGTAAGATTAGAATAGAATGATAGGTGATATTTATTTACTAACTGTGTTAATCTCTCCTATTATTGTATATGTTCCAATGCTAATGCTAATTCTATTTCAAATGGCAATGTCTTTGTTCTTGGAGCTACCTTTAAGAGGAAAGCATGGGTATCAGAAGCAGTTTTCAGGTCCCCAGTAACATATTTGCTTGTGTTCTTGGAATAAGAGAGTCCAACCCCAGCAGGAGAATCCAAATATATGATGTTTGAAACCTGAAATCAATTCAGATGGATAAACATAGTTACTACAAAGATTATACATTATTTGAGAAATAACTGTTTAATCACCTCAATTAATTGAAAAATAACTGCTGTACTAATTTAATAAGATGGAAACTAATATAAACATTGACTTAACCCAACCTTGGACCAGCTGTAAGGGTTGATATGCAAAGTGGGTGGATTCCCTTTTGATTTTGCAGCCTCAAAGTTGAATGGTCCTGCATGCACCCACATTTCACCATCACATGAAAATAATCAACAAAAGCAAAATAATATAATAGTATTGATTCAAGGTGAGTAAAAAGGACCTCCCAGAGAACAAAAACACCCAACATTTTCCCCTTATATGTGAGAAATTAATACAAAACGCGTTATATTTATTAGAACTTGGTCCCCAACTTGATAAAGAAACGGCAACATCTAACCAGAAAAAAAAAAAGAGACAAAAAGTTTGAAATTTGAAATGTCCCTAGAGTAGATGGAACATGATGAGGTTAATGAATTAATTAACGTAGACCCCTGTCCATACCGAAACAGTTGGAGATTAAATATGATGAGACATAGAAGTAAAGTACCACGATTATTGTTCCCCAGGAATAATAAAGAAGGGTACAATGATTAACATACCATGCTCATAAACGAAGCCATCGAAGCTGGAACACCCAGGTCCACCATTCAACCATAGCACCACTGGGTCCTTCTCTGCACTTCTCTCTGAACTCACCAAGTAGTAGAACAGCCTCTTCCCATTCTCATCATTTCCATCAATACTTATATACCTGCATCCAATAATTAAACCACTCAAAATTCTCTCACTCACGTCACACCCCAGTACATAGAAGAGCTCACAGTATCATATTATCATGCCTCAGTTAAATCATTTTCCAACAAAACCGTACCAAAATTAGTTATAGTTAACAAAAAAACATACAATTGGTTTCCCAATCTTGATGTATGAAGCAAAATGACATGAGTGTATCAATATCATGGTAATGTGTGGAAGATAAGGGAGAAAGAAATACGCACCCTGAATAGTGTTTGGATGGGAAATTGGAGTTGAAGCCAGGGAGTTGTGCGACGAGAGAGTGAGGAGGAGCAGCTTGAACATGGATCCAATGACCCAATAGGAGGAGGATGAAGAGAGATAGCAAGTTTGGATTTTCCATAACCATTTGAAATTTGGTAGGTGTGTGAAGAATTGCTCACCCAATGGGTATCTGAAAGTGTGTGCTTGTGTGTGTATATATATGTATATATGAGGGTTGTATGCGTGAGTGTGTGTGATTTGAAAGGTATTGAAAAGGGAAAGAAAGGAATCGGTGTTAAGGTGTAGTGCAATAGTGAAGGTAGGAGAAGGAAGCATTATTGTATTAAAAAATGTGTTTTAGGAAAAAGGAGTTTAGAATTTATGCCACGGCAATGGAAGGAAGTTAAGAAGAAAACCGCCGCACCGGCGACTCAGAGTCACCACCTCTTTATTTTTCTAACTATTTCTTCTCTTCTTCCACATTACTAGTTTGCTTTTGCAATCATCTTAATCTAACTATTTCATTGAAATAGTAAAAATTGTATATTAAGAAATAAACTTGATAATATCAATAAATTAAATTATCGTGTAAATATATTATAAATGAATTTGATTTTATACCTTATGAATTTTATATATTATAGAATGTTTTTATTTTTAATTTATGTATAATTTACAACTTAATGATATAATATATTAGAAAATATGTTGAGAATCTTTTATTTAAAATAAGATTAATTTAATTAAAATAATATTAAAAATACAATCATCTTTTTTTTCTGATTTTTTTTGTCTTTTTTTTTATAAAAAGTTTTCATGTTAGATAGCATTATGCAACTTGACATTTCAGCAAGGCTGACATCTCAAGTAACAACAATCATCTGTCATCACATGAGAAAAAAATTATTAAAAAAAAGAAAAAAGAAAGAAGAAACAAAAATATGGGGAACTAGATCAAAACTCATATGTTAATAAAAACGATACATAGGTAGACTATACCTATTCATAAAAAATTCTAAGAACAGACTAAATAAAAGTCTATTATACCAATGATCTTTTCATACAAATAAAGTTTAGAGTACAATATAACTCGCATAAATGTGAAGTAAAAATATATTCAACTTAAACATTTAACTATTACCACATATCTTATTTTACATCAAATGAGACTATATTATGGTGAGGAAGATATCTTATTGAACACAAAAAAAATACTAATCAAATGAGAAAACCTACTTAATTGAGAAGAACAAATTTAATCTTTGAAATCAATCAATTTTATGATGAAATATTAAGTTAAACATAAATTAATTTTCTAATACATTATCTACAATAAATTGATCATATTTATAATATCAAAATAATTATTTAACTCGATTTGAAAAACTTGGACCCTTGAAAGAACTTTTATATATGGTTATAATGGTAGAAGATGTAAATGGAGAAAAGTCTTGTTCGGTATATTTTTCGTATACTAGTTGGGTTTTAAATCTTATGACTTGTATGAGGTTGATTCATTAAGGTTTGATAGTGTTGGTTTGGTAATCCCTTTACTAAGTTGGTAGGTAGGTGATCCAATAGAAGTTTATTGTCAGATATTTATGTATAAGGATTTGACCACCCCCGAAGTGATTTTTATTTATTTATTTATTTTTATTACCGATAATTTTATTTTTTTTAGAAAAGTAGGTTTAAAAATGAAATAAAATTGTAGGTATAAATTATGAAACGGAGAATTTGAAATAGTAAGTCTCCCCACAGAAATCACGGAGGGAAAAGGGGAGAATACTTACAAAATAACAGATAAGAGATGCTTCTGACTTCATCACACTAACAAAATAAACAGCTATACAACAAAATAAAAACTTTATATTAATATCTTAGAGTTAAAGGATAAATAAATACTTTATTTTATGCACACACACAAAAACTATTGAATGAAATCAATTCTTCTCTGTTCTCTTCCAAGAAGAAATTCTTCATTTTGTGGATGCTAATTCAAGTCAACAAAGGATTGAAAAAATCGTGTCTTAGCATTATAAGATTTTTTTCCCCATAAGAATATGTGATTGAAATACCAAGAGGGCGAAACCCATTTCGTGACTAATGGTTCATAATATAATATAGAATGTGATAATATAATTAATATATTAGTGTATCGGTCGAGGTCATACGATTTATAACTTCTTCTATTGGTAACTGTTAACTGGTTAAAAATAGAAGTTTAAAAGGAAGAAAAAATATGTAACAAGAGATATTTTCATTCATATATATATATATATTAAATATGGTCCATCAATAATATAACACATAACAAACTGCATAACTAAGTACATCAGATAAGACAAAAGCTATGTAATCAATATTACACTTATTACACATCTCATACCAAACACTTGCTTGAGCATAACTGAGAGTCGAAACTTGAGACTTAGAAGCAAAAGAGAAAAAAACAAAAGAACAATCGAAAAGGAGGAATCAAATATTCAATCAATTACCTTTAGTCTACCTATGTATCGTTTTTATTAACATATGAATTTTGGTATAATCCTCTCATATTTTTTGTATTTTTTTTAATAATATTTTTTTCACGTGATGACAGATTATTGTTGTTGCTCGAAGTGTCAGTTGAAATGTCAAGTTGCATAATAATACCTGACATAAATTTTTTTATAAAAAAAAACAATTACCTTATTATTTCATCTCATATATAAAAACAAGTAATATAACTAATATCTTTTATGTTGTGTAATTTGTTTATCGTATTGCTTGTTATAGATCAATATAAGGATAGATTAGAAAAACAAGTTTAGAAAACAATTTTCTATTCCTTTATTTATTTTTTATTATTATTAACACCACAACTACTTATAGTTATCTATTTTTTAAAATATAGGATACATAATTTAATATTACTTTGTTTGTACTAATTGTGGACTAAGTAAAGTTTATTGGGATTTATATTATCATATATTAACATTAAATGAGTCTATATTGTGAAGTATTGATTTCGACGTGAACATGGGGCATGAAGTCACTTACATATATATCAATATTTAAAGAACTTTGCAAATGAGTCATAAAAACAATATATGCAAAGGGTCTTGAGAAGACACGTGTCTTCTTGATAAATAAATAACTATTTCTTAATAGTAAAAACAAATATTTTCTTCTATTTTTTATTGTAGGAGTGTCTAAAAAAAGTTTAATGAGAAAATGCATAGAATAGTTTTCTTTGTTTATGTTGAAGCTATAATGGGAGGTTGAAAAGGGAGTCTTCAACATTTTTTTATTGTTTCTTTTAAGTATTACAACTAAGAAATTCTAAGGGGATTTTTTTTTTTATAATTTAAAATATTTTATAATAAAATATGTTATGTTGGTAAAGAATTTAAAAATTGAAATTATAATTTTTATTAATAATTGAATTATTTACGTATTATTTTTAGTTTATGTTTGTCGATTTTTTTTAACTAATATCAATTAGAATATAAGTTAAAACTATTTACATAGTTAAGATTTTTTTTATGTTTGTTATGGTTATTTTTTTTAATGTTTGTAATGATTTTTTTTTTATCAATGATACTAATGTTATTTTTTATCAATAGTTTATTAACAAAATTAATGTTAATTAAGAATTTTTTTACCAACAATATATTTTTTTCAATGTTAGTTGGGGAATTTGTTTAGCCCACATCCATGAAAGTAAAAAAAATCTCAATTAACAAGTTTGTAGAAATAACTCTCACTAATGTAAGTGATTGTCATCAAGGAAAAGCAATATCAATGGACATCAATTGAGTAAAAGCTTTTTCAATGTTAATGGAAGATGTTTTGAAGAGCTTTACTGAAAACAAAATTCATTAATCAATATTAACTAAAAAATCCATAAATATTAATATTTTTTGAATTATTATCAAATATGTAATATTAAAAAGATTATTTACTCATAATTGAAATATTTTATCAAAACAAGAAAATCAAACTTTAATAAATTTAAATTATTTTATTATATTTGGGGAAAAAATGAAACCATCAATTAAAATTGAATTTATTTTAATATGTTAAAAATGGTGAAATTCTTTAGGGTGGTGCAAGTTTGAATTTTCCTAATGTCACTTTTATGGTTTGGTGGAGAATCCTTGTTTAAAAAATATTCTCCTAAGTTCAAGAATGGTTCAAGTAGTTGTAATTAGATAAAATTAGTAGTGCTGATTTGGGTGTGTAGATACCTACCAAAAAATTCTCATTAAAAAAGAGCAAAAGGATGAGATATTATTTGTAGGTGGACATGAAATGTTTAGGTTGTTTTTAGCTACATTGATTAGTTGAAAGAAACTTTTGGAGAGTCTCTATTCATCTCATTGCCAGCATTAATTAAAGAAATAAAGAGGGTGAGAGAAAATTAATGAGGCAAACCAAAAACAAATTTTAGATAAAAAAAACAAAGTCCAATTTGGAAAAGTAATCCAATAGATCAACCCAAACTAAACAAACACAAATCATTTGGGTGTTCATTGCTTTAATTAATCATAGCATTAAAATATGGAGGTTTTTATAAAAATGGAATAATTTTTTTCTTATTTCCAAAACAAAATGGATTCGTTTTTCTAAAGTTGAAGAAATATTCCATCTTAGTGAAATTTGTCAGCAATCACTTTGAAGTAAAGTCGTGTTAAGTTTGTATGATTTTTTTACATTGAAATCGTGTCAAGTTGACACAATTCTTTTATAATGAAATCGTATCATGTTATCATGACTTCATCAACTTCAGACAAGATTTCATTTTAAATAGAGTAATGATACATTGACAACCTACACTTTTTATACAATCACGTTATGACCACAATACTACTATTTTAATATTTTTTGCATCATTTAATTACAAATTTACCCTTTATTATACGAGCATCAATAATTTGACAATCCTTGCTCCAAATTACACCTCTTCAAAAGTAAAAAAAATACCCTTTTACATGTCATAACCTGTATGATGTGAAAGTTGTAATTTGGACCAATACAAAAAGTAGTTGTGAAATAATATTTTTCTTCATTATATATTTATATCTAAACTCATCACATCAAGAATCGTATATATCTTTTAGGTTCTCGACGTGTATTTTCGTTTTAAATATGATGTGTGTGTAAGAGAGAGTACATTGAGCAAATAAGTACTGGTGGGGTTGTTGCTTACTTTGTGGAATAATGGAATACAATTTGATCACACAAGTTGTTTATATGAATGAATTATGGCATTCTGGCAAACATGTTTGCATTTTTGTCTTCATTCTTGACACCCTTGGACCTGCTTTAGAATGCAATGTGGTTGATGTTGTTAGTGCCTAAGAGTTGTGAAACCATAGAGCACTGTGACTGGGAGAATAGTGGCATGCATATAGGACACAAGTGTTCTAGTTAGTGGAACATTAATCATGGCGTTGATTTCTGTCAATTATATATGCGTTTGTGGCCCCTTCTTCTCTCCACCTTTCATTCAAAATGGACAAACGTAGTTTCCTTTTCTCAATTTACTTTTTCTCAATCTTTATGCATCACTAAGCCTCAGCACAACTTCAGTTGGAGTGGTTGATATATGGTTGCTACTTCATTATAAAATTGCTTTCTGTGCGTGTTTGAATGCATAAGGTTGCATCTTCCATTGCTTGCACTTAATTATTATAGTTCCACATCCTTTAGAGTCCAAAGTAAAAACCAGTTTATATACATATTTTTTCTGATATTTCTTGAACTTGAGGTTGAAACTTGTTAAGAAGACATTACTGTGAAGAAGTGATTAATATGAGCCACTCATAGTTACCACTTCTCGTTCAACTTTGGTATCCACACGCATGCACCACCACTTTATCTTTTACTTTCACAAAATCCTTATCCCCACATTTTACCTTGAAATTTATATCCACATGCTCCAAATTTAATTATGTGTTACACAACACTCTGAACAGCGTTTCAGCAGTACCTTTTACATAAGGACTTCAAATCATCATTCTCATTCAAACTTGGATATTTGGGAGATGCAAATTTACATGTACCTGTTACTTCATTGTGCCAGAACATGGATACGTACCCTAACATCAATATCACTACCCACTTACGAGATTCAGACACTCGGATACTCCTTTTAAATGGTGTTGAACACACGTATTGGACATCGACATTTGTATGACACTTATAGGTCTGATTCAAAAAGTATTTGTTGAATTTTTGATAATTCTAGCACAATTTTAACCGAATTTTAAAAATAAAATACACATTAACATTCTAAAATTTTAAACTTATTGTATAAATTTTTAGTATGATTATTAAAATAAAGAACAAATCATTTTGAACTAGTCATGAAAAATATCTTTATGTTATACTTGTGCACATAAATCTTTATTATTAATTTATATAATTCATAATTATATAATATATAGATTCGTGTCCCGTGTCCTACATTTTAAAGATTATACGTATCTCTGTATCCGTATCGTATCATACCAGTGTCCGTGTCAGTGTCTGTGTTTTATTTTATTATTCCATATTATAGCTTTTTCTTTATTTTGGAATATTGTTTGGGGTTTTGTAGAAAGCCTAGCATAAATTTCCACGCCTAGTGAGTGGCTTAAGGTAAAGAGGAAAAGATAGGTAGGCAAAGAGGCAACCTACTTTTTTAGAAGCGTGGACATATAAAGATAAAGAATAACTTGGTTTTCTTCTGCTTTAGATTTCGTGCATATATACCATTGACTAATTTCATGCTTTATTCGCGTTGAAAACTTTAAATTAAATATATTTAATTTATAAAATGTTCTAGAAAAACTAACATACAATAATTTATATAATAAACCATCTTTTAAATAAGTTATTACTTTTTTTCCTTCTTTTCTTCCTATACAAATATTTTCACTCATTCTAATTTTTCATCACCAACAAAAACTATTTGGAATTTTTCACAGAAGACGTATTATTATTAATATCATTTCTAGATTCTTCTGCATATTTATAGATGGTTAACACATGTGAACAAAAATTGAAAAATAACTTTAACAAGATTATTGACAACAAATTTGCATCTTAGATCTAAATCCTCTTATAAAACAAAATATTACCATAAGTGAACTCATGTTAAATACTTAACAAACTTATATATTTGCTCTAAATAAATAAGAAAACATATTGTAAAAAATAGAAAAAATTTAAAGTTTGTATTTTTTAAGTATGCAAGCCTAAATAAATACTAATAATTCATAATTGATTATATTTAGACTTATTACTAAACTCACAATGAATTCAACCTTTAAAAAAGATATTGATTTGGTATTAATGAATAAAAAAACTTAATCATTTCAGCACACAAACTATCTATAATAGAAGGAATAATTGCTCATAAGAGTTAAGAAGTTATACGAGACTAATATCTACAAACCAACCTACTAAAATAGTTTCATTTTTTGTTATTAATTAAAATCCATAAAAGTTATAATTTTTTATTTGTTTCTTGTTTAAACTCTCCCTTATAATATTTTTAATTTTAGTAAATTTTAATTGTTTGTATAAAATGTATCTTAGAATAAAATGTGTTAGAGATTATATTACTATCTTCAAGTTTAAAAAAAGGCTAACCAATTTATTGATTTCCTTAAAGTGAAAATATTTTTTTTTGCCAAAAGCAACTGAGAGAAGCCATTGTTGCATGGGAACTTCTGGTAAAAAACATGGTCTCACATAAATACTTCATCCTTAAGCTAAAGCTTGAAAATGCATATATTTAATATGGATCTATGGATCAGAACTGAGAATTATACCAAATTTATTTGAAGGTGCAGATCCAGGAAAAAGAAAAATAAAATCAAATTCCATTCTCTGAATCTGAATAAAGTAGTTGAATATTTTGCTTCTGCTTTTAGATTTTTTTTTTCAAGGTAACACTTTCTCCTTTTGGAATTTAGTGCCGGCTGCTACCTGATTTTAAGTTCATTCAGGGGAAATTGTAAACATTTAGTTGAAATGGAGAAAGAAAAAAGACATGAAATAAAAATATGGATGTTCTCACAAAAAAATAGGTAAAGGTCTGGGTTCAGGTCACCTTAAGTTGTTATTGATTTTGACTAGAGATACTATGAAATCTACTATCTTTAATTAGTATAGGTAGTGTATTTGTAAAAGGTATTCCGATATTTAAGTTAAAATTCAATAGGAGGGAGTTAAGATTACTAAATATTGTTTGATGCATACCTTTGTTTTTGTTGGTGTACACATTTATATGATCGTGATGGACTTCTAACACTGGATCGAAATTAAGACAGGCTATCGGGTTAATATTGAATTTTAGATAAACATTTTGTACTATAATTATATTAATCATTTTGTGTTAAGGAGCTTTAGTTAGGTCTATGAAAATTATAACAATTAAGTCATCAGAGCTTTAATTAGGTCTATGAAAATTATAACAATTAAATCATCAGAAGAACTTTCAATCAAGATTTTGACCAAAACTCTCTCGGGATCGGATGATATAATAAGAAATTGGTGTAAATGTAAATTGTGATGATAGAAAAAGGTAAACAAAGATGGAATAGAGTATAGACTTATAATTTACTTTGATTTATCAGCATCTACAAGATGGAATATACCATTTTTTTAATATTTTCTTTTTTTAAACCGGTGGATTTTTATAATTGATTTATTTTGTTAAAGTTTAAGATAATATTTATTACTTATATTTTACTCCTTGCCTATTTTTTTAGTTAAAAAAAGAAATGAAGGTCAAAAAACCTGTTTTCAAACCTGATAGAAATTGGATCAAGAGATTAAATAATTAAATTAGTCTTTTATTACCGGACAAAATCATTATTAGACTTAATTACAGGAATATAATCACTATTAATGAGTCTATAATTAGACTTAATTATAGGAATATAATCACTATTAATATAATTAGTCTTAATTACATATGCTATGGTTATATATATATATATATATATATATATA
>Ga0123342_1000821_pt1 | contig 50810 bp, 15 predicted proteins | sample Turbeawhitnodule_FD_89960 | JGI IMG/M metagenome (GOLD analysis project Ga0123342, IMG submission 89960) | Root nodule microbial communities of legume samples collected from Mexico - Turtle bean Mexico white nodule | ecosystem: Host-associated > Plants > Roots > Nodule | place: Mexico: Nepantla...
ATTTAATTTATTTTATATTATTTTTTTTATTTTTTTTTATATTTTTTTTTTTTTTTTTTTTTATATTTTTTATTTATATATATATATATATATATATATATATATATATTATAATTTTTAGTAATATATATTTAGTTTTACTTTTTAAATTGACTACTTAATGTTATATAATAATGAATACTTTACTCTATAATTTTCTTGTATAAGGAGAGACTTACATGCAATACAATGTTTTGGTTTCTTTCGAATTTATGTGAGACTGATAGAAATTTTTGACATAATCCAAAAAAATATAAAAAAAAAAAGTAAAAAAATTAAACTATTTTTCTAAAATTTAAGTCATATTATTTATTTAACATTAACTTTTAGATGTAACTATTTAATATACAAATAAATATAAAATATAATATATGCGTTTAAAAAAAAACTTTATATTATTATTATTGTTATATAGAAAGAGTTAACTCAACATAAAATGTGACCAAGTTCAATTTAGTTGACAATTTTTTGGGTTTTTTTGGATAGAGTTTGGACGTATATAATATGACCTGTGGAGAGTTTGACCAGTGTGGTCCCATGTGAAAAATAAATAATTGAAATATAATAGTGTAAATATAACATCTATTTTTAGATAACTATGTTAATTATTAATTTCAAATAAGAACTATAAAATTTTAGTTATAATTTTTGTGATTAAGTTTATATATAAAAAATAATATATATATATATATATATTCTATTTCGAAATAAAGTTTGAATATTAAAAAAAATTAAGAAATAGTATGACTAAATAAAATAAAATAAAAATAAGTAGAAGAAAAATATTTAATTTAAAAAATTATTTAACTAATTAAGAAAATGATATATTTAACTATTAAAAATAATTATTTAAAATAACCTTTCCATGGACAAGAAAGAATAAGAAATAAATAAAATCCCTAGATAAGAATGAATAAAAAATAAATAAAATAGGAAGATAAGAAGTAATAAGATTATATTAATAAATGTAATCATGATTTTGGAAAAAAATAACTTATATATAAAAAGAAAAAATTGGACTTCACCAAAATATTTGTAGCTCTACGTATGTTGGAGATCCCACATCGACTAGAGATTAGAGTCTTTCATTGTATATAAGTGGGTGCAAACCTCAACTTTATGAGCCAGTTTTTTGGGGTTGAGTTAGGCTTAAAGTCCACTTTCTTAATATACCTTATTCCTCTTTGTGTGTTTTCTTTTATATGTATTTGTTGTATGAGTAGAATTAGAATGTGCTCAGTAAGGCTTTGTTTAGATTACATGATGGATTTGAGGGAAAGGAAAGATTTGAAAGGAAAGTGAGGTTGTTTGGATTAAGGGAAAGAGAGTGGGAAGTTAAGAGAAAATTTATGAAAGTTTGTGAATGATGTAATAGATATAATTGAATTGTAAATTTTGAAAATTTAAATTAAGATTAAAAAATTTAAATTAATAAAAATTATTATAAAACCTTAATAAATAAATAAAATAATATTTCAAAATAAAGTACATTAAATAAATTATCAAAATTTAATTTAATTTAATTTACTTTTTATTTTACTTTTTTATTTATTTAACATTCAACGTATATTAATAAAAACATTAAATGTATTTTATTATGAATTTAATATTTATTATTTTAAAATAAAAGAATATATATTATTATATTTATTTTATGTACGTTATGGTTTAACGTATTAAAAATCAAGTTTCTTCACATAAAAGCAAGTTTCTTCGATATTGAAAGAAGAAAGTCTGATAGGGAAATTTTTCGCAATTTTATACCTTGTTTTTCGGAATTTCTTTACCTTTCTTCACTCTTTAACTTTCCATCCGTGGAAACAAACACAGGCTAATAGATGATCAAAAAGATTTTGGGAGATTTTCTATAGAAATTTGACTCATGGAAAACTTAGTAAATATATACAATATATGGATAATTCTCTATCCTAACATAGAACTCTTATTATTATTTACTTTTGGAATATATTGTGAATAATTACTATAAAAATGTAAAATACTAACATATATCGATGAGGTTGTTATGATTAATCTTCTTTATAAAAAAATATTATTACAACAAAAACATCTATTTTCAATTTCTAATTAAATATTAATTATTTATATAATAGTTGTGGTGTTATAGTAAATACATCCCATCAAAGTTACCCAAGAACATAGATTGTTTAGCAATGAAGGAACAATTTTGTCCTTCACATTAACTTTGATAGGAATACAAGTGAATTTGAAGTCTCACACAATGAACAAAATGGACAATATGTAAGGAGAAATACTCAAAAACTCATTATCTTAAGACATTTTATTGAATGTGGTGTTACAATCTCTTATATGAATTTTCCATGATTAGTTGGTATTGAACCTCCCTGGTGTATCCCCGTCGAAAAAATTAAATAGTGGTATCAGAGTTAGGGATGACAATGCGAGGTAGGTCATACGAGTTGGCTCACAATTCGCTACCAAAAAGCGCGGGGCAGACTCACTAATCTAGCACGATTCCCCACCTTGCATAATTCGTAGCTCGCGTGGGCCAACAACACGACGGGGCGGGTTGGCCCGCTCGCATGTATAAATAAAAATAATTAATTTAGTTTTTTTGTAAAAAAAATCATACCCCACTCACTAATTATTGTAGTGTGACCTTTATTTTATTTTATTTTTTAAAAAAAATAATGTACTAAAAAATGTATTTTTTTTAATCATCAGGGAAGTTAATATTAAGAGTGACAAGTGGATCTAATTTTAAATAAAGTCTTATCTTTAAAATTTGTTAATAAAAAATAATATAAAGAAGAAATTTCAATAAGATACTCTTTAAAAAATTAGTCATCTTCATTAACATATTTTATAGCAAAACTTTGATAAGATCCTACTATACATTTACATACATATAGAGAAAAAATATATGCAAAACAAAACTTTAATTATTTTTAATCAAACCTTCTAACAACCTTCATACTTGATATCATATTTTTATTTTAATTAAATGAATTAAAACATGAATAAAATTTTATTTTTCAGAAGAAATATGTTTTTTTTTTATAAAAATGCTTTCATGTTAGGCATCACTATGCAACTTGATATCTCAGTTAGGTTGACACCTCAAGTAACAACAATCATCTGCCATCACATGAAAATGTATTATTTAAAAAAAAATACAAAAATATGGGAGGACTAAGCCAAAACACATATGTTAACAAAAACGATACATAGGTAGACTATACCTATTCATAAAGAATTCTAAGAACAAACTAGATGGAAGCTTATTATACCAATGAAATGATTTTCTATGAATAAATCCTAAATTAGTCAACTTATCAGCATACGCATTTCCTTTACGAAAGATATGAGTAACCCTAAACTTGATTTTCCCATAGTAATTAAGACAAGTATTTCATCGGTTCTGAAGCATCTAATGATCATTTGTCCTAGCAATAAACGTAACACAAACTAGGGGTGGCAAAGTGGGGCAGGACGGGTCGTACAGGCCACATCAGGGCGAGGCATGTTGGCCTAAAAAATTATTTGACTTGTCAGCAATGGTCCAGTGTAGGAGTGACAACTTTGAGTGAAAGAAAATTAAGTTTTCACTTGGTCCAGTGGAGGAGTGACAACTTTGAGTGAAAGAAAACTAGGTTTTCACTCAAAACACAACGCAGTTACGTTGTTCCATAAAACGCACACAACAAATGACGCACTCTCATTTGTAGCGTCGCTCTCTCCGCTTGAGACTCCGCGTGGCTTCGCTTGCAAATGTCGCACGCTACTGCTGCACATTGCTACTGCCTCCACCCCTCCTACGTTCCAAAAAAACAAAAAAAAAGGGTCAGCCCGCGGGTCAGCTCGCGGGCCAACCCGCATGCGGGGCGGGTCATGAAAACCAACCCGCATGCGGGGCGGGTCATGAAAACCAACCCGCATTTTTTATGCGGGACGGGCCAACCCGACCCGCATTTTACGGGCCTATGCGAGGCGGGCTTATGTGAGACGGGTTGGCCCACTTTGCCACCCCTAGCACAAACCAAAGCATAATCACATTCCAACTAGACATTAGTAAGCCTCATCTTTTGAGCTTCCATAGCAGAAGAAATATGTTTTTTTTATAATTAATGAAATTTTAATTAAAAAAAAATATTTTCCTTATGCGGGTTGCCCTGCAGGTCCGTGGGTTTCCTCTTATGCAAGAGGGACCAGTGAAATGAATTTGCATTCCTTCACGGGGCGTGTCAACCTGACCCGTATTTTGCGGGCCAAACATAGGACGACCTATGTGGGGCGGGCCAGTCGCATTGTCATCCATAATCAAAGTCAATGGTTTGTCTTTGTGATCGCTTCGGATGAGCAAGACATAAAGTTGGTGATGAATCCTAGGTTTATGGATTAATTGTATTGAAAGCCTTGTTGACAAAGATTTCACAAAAAATGTGTCATATTGTGATAAATGACAGTATAAGTAAGGTCACCACTTAGGTACTTGTGATTAAAAAATATTTTCACTCAAATGGAAGTTACATAATGTAAAATGAACTCAGTTGATGGTGAAATTATTAGGAAAGCGAGAGGAAGACACTAAAGTTTTGAATTGAAGATAATATTATATTCTCTTATATGAGTTTGTTTATTTGATATTGAATTTTCTTGATGTACTCCAAAAATACACACATTATACATATAGAAACAAATACACACATTATACCTATATAAACCCACTAAAAATACACACATTATATTGTATAGAAACAAAATATTTAACCTTAAAAAAATAAAATCTAACAATTATCACTCGACTTTCAACTTTCAAAATATAATTTTTTATACTTAAAAACATAACCATCAAAATACTATTATTCAATTGAGACTTGATTTCCTCCCACAAAATAATTAATGTAACCCAAAAAAAAACATATTTAAGGGTGTCGGTCAATAATATGTGACTAGTGTTTGTTTTCGAGTACTCAATAAAAAAATTTATTCAAATTAGATACCTAATAAAATAATTTGTTTATTTAAGTTTATAGTGTTATATCTAGCAGTTATTTCCCTTGCGTTATGTTGAAACTAGTGTCATATAGTATAGAGTGTTGAGGAAGAATACATTTTAACTCTCTCTTATATTATCTCTACCGAGAAGGTAATCATCATTTGATAGAAAATATATAGATTATTATAAAGAAATATGTAAGTTAATAAATTAGAAGAGATATCTAAAAAAAAGTTTATATATCACTTTTAATAAATCAACGTAATATTAGGGACAAAATATAGATAAATATTTTTTAGCAACTTAAACTAAAAAAAATTAAATTCTATTTTTTTTATTAGATACTCTTACAGAATTTAATCCTATATTAAAGATCAAAAATATTTTTTAAGTCTTCTTTCATGAGTATTAACATTGTTAGTTTTGAAAAATTTTAAATACGTTAATGGTAACTTAAATATACAGCAACACTTTGGTTTGATTATGAAAAATAAAGAATTGATTTGAAATCTTTTGTAAATAAATAAATAAACAATGAGGTGGTTTGGTTCAGTGAAAATACAGTAGATTATAGAAAGTTTGTTCAGTGTAGTGTCATAATGGTCTTATTTTTTAAAATATAATCATTTTTAGTTAAAAAAACATTAGTTGAAAAAATAAAAATTATTTCTTAAGAATATTAATTATTTAAATACATTATATTTAATTTGACAATAATATTTTTTTAAAAAAAACAAGTAAACATAATTATTTAAAAAATAAATGTTTAGCATATAAAAAAATATCAATATACATGGACTAAATTGGTGATTCACAAAATAATAGTCATAAATTAAAATTCTCCACTTTCTTCTCATTTTACACACAATTTCCTCTTTCAAAATTTTCCCAACAAATCACATTTAGCAACTCCACAAATCCTCCCAATCGAATTCATATTAATCCTCCTGAGTAATAAATTACCTTTAGCACGAAATTTTCATAGTTAAAGAGAGAGGAAAAATATTGTAATATAGATAAGTGATGTTAAAATGTTAGCGAAAAAGAAAAAAGAAAAACTTATACTATTTTTCAATTTAAGTTAATTTACGTATTATATATAGAATTTAATTATTTTTGTGTATGGTATATGTATTTTTTTAATTTTTTATTATTTTTTATTTATTTTAGCTTCTATATATGAATATATTTCCATTTTTATTCGTTATATTATAGGGATAGCGTGGAATATGTTATTATAAACTTTCGTGTATAATAATTATTTCATAATAAAAACATCATATAGATAACCATTTTTACTTATTTATACTATGGAGGGGTATTTCGGATTAGAGTGTGTCTACTTTTCTTAAAGAATAATTTAGTTGAGTGTTTTTTTCATAAAAACATTTCCTTAATTATTTTTTGAATTTAGTGATATACGCATTTTAATATTTATATACTATATATAAATTATTTACATACTAAAATTATAGTTTTAATATTTCTTAATAGTTGATGCTAGTTTTCTATATCTCATAATTCTAAATAAAATAAAATTAATAGAATATTTTATTCTTTTAAAATCAAAATTTGATAATCATTATTGTGATGTCATTACTATAAGAGTGGAAAAAAGTCATAAAAATAATTTATAACTTGTTGTTTTGGTGGTTTTGTCTAGAATAGTTTGTGCTTGCTGTTTGTGTTTTAAAAGAAAAAATAATATTAATAATGATAATTAGATATCAAAATATATATAGTGAGTAATTATCTAAAATATAGGTGATTTGTATCTGTTGTGTTTTTGAAGTGTGTGTAGTTTTATTTTTTTAATTTTAAAATAATTAAAGGTAAAATAGATATATGACATATGTACCTTTTAATTCCTTTATATATTTTTTTTAGATAAAAATATAAATAATTTGTAATATGTCTTAGTGATGTGTGTGCATTTTTTTTTAAGAAAATAAAATATAATTAAAAGATAAAATAATAATACAAAATATGTATATTAAATATGAGATTTTTTTTTATAAATGTTTAAAGATTATATATTTTCAATTAAAGATTAAAGATTATATTCAACAGTAACTTGTGAATTCATTCACATTGATAGATTAAGCATAATGCAGAAGTTTTTTTTACACAGAAAAAAGTGACGAAGAAGATAAAAAGGGGAACAACATATTACTGCAGTTCTTGAAGCGTTGTTGAAGTTTCTTGATTGGAACACGTGTCATGCAAAAATAGTTGTTGCTGCACTGTCTGAATGAAACCATAAATACTTATTAACAACATCATATATTCAACAAAATTTCAAGCTGCAGGTATAAATTCTCACATCAGGCTGTTTTGGGAGTATTAATCAGTAAATTTTCCAATAATCACTTATTTAGTTTAAACTATTTAGCTTTTTTGCAAATTAGTTTTAATTTATATTTTTTAGTTTATAAAAAGTACTTATTTTTATTTTCGACATTAGTTATGAAAAAAACTATTTAAATAGAATCCTAACACGATATACCAAAATTTAGAATATCCATCTAAAAAGTATTTTGCACTTAATAATTTTTTATTATTTCGACATTTAGTTTGCTTTGAAGTATTACTATATAAATTAAACATTTGTAAATAGCTTTATTTGACTAGATTTAATAATCATTCCTAAATTAAAGAATTAATTTATTATAACCGCTTCAAGAAGTAAAATGAAAGCTGAGCAATCGAATTGAACTAGTATATTGGCTTTCTTGAAGTCAAATACTTCAGCGCTTAGATATATGACACTAACTTCAATGAAACGGTGTGATCAAAACATAACTATTATATTAAGAATGAATCTGTTTAAACTTAAAATAAGTGTTTTTTAAATAAACATTTAAGAAATAAAAAGCTTTACTTATTAAAATAAATAAATAACATTTATTTTAAAAATAAATAGATTAAACAAATACATAGAAGACACAAATTTACTCATAGTAATGGATAAGATCTTACCTAAACACAAATAAACCAACCCAATATTGCATTACACTGGGCAGCACAGTAGAAAAGTAAAGAAAAAAATGGAGGAAATTTAGAGCAGTCAAACTAAACTAAGATATTAAAAGAATGATAACTTTGACAGATTTGATTGTAATATGTCATTATTTTAGCACATTAAAATGAAACGAAACACTGTACGCAGAAAATAGATCAATTGATTAACAAAAATACTCAAAACAAGCATGAACTGAAAAATGGAATGCTTTGGTGTAAAATAATTACTTATGGCCAAAATGTTTTGATTAAGTTGTTTATTTTTAATTTGATTGAATAATTTTTGTTACGCACTTCTTATTTTGATTACATTGTCAATAAACAAAAAAGAATTAATAGTTTGATTTTCTTAAAGCAAAATTGTGTGGCTAGGAACCATCTGCTGAGCTTATCCTAATCTGACCAATTTTAGCCGATTATTGATCAATTATTTTAATCTCCAATTTCATGAACTGCCCAGGTTTAATGACCTGACTGATTATCGGTCCAACCATCCAGATTCTCAGACTTAGCTTAGCTCTTTACTTGCAGACCGGCTATTTCTTAAATAATAACAATCTAATGCTAATGCAGCAACAAACAAAAGATCATCACAAATACAAACACACATTCGACAAATGAAATGCTCTAAAATAAAATGCTCTCCAAGGTTAATAAAGTACAAGATTTACATGGGCCCAAAAACAAACTTTATAAACTAATTAAAAAATAAGATTAGACGAGTTTGGAAACTTGGTTACCATTTCACCCTGCAAATTCCTGTACATTGTCATCTCTTCTATTAAGGCTCATTAGGTTTACCCCACGCCTTATAATGCCCTCAATATTCACAAAGATATTTTTTATTTTGAGAATATGTTAGAACACCACTGCTTGGCAATTACGGGGAGGTCCCACAACTGGGCCATCCCAGACAACATATGCCTAGCAGTAAAACTCTGGATTTACATGATATATATAATAATCAAGGAGAGATACATCTCCCTAATAATCTCAAGCTTCCAACAAAAACCCACAAAAAAGCACATAAAGCAATAAGAATAGGGAAGAAAAGGAATGAAAATCCCTTTCTGCCTGCTTTCTTCGTAGTTGCAGTTTCTTTACCTGCAGCAATGTTTGTGTGCCTGATCTTTACCCGACTGAAGCTAGACATTCGATTCAATGCTCGATTCACCAAAGCACTTTCAGCAGCTGATGCAGGAGTAGTAGGTATTGACTCAACAAAGGCCCAGAGAGAAGAGGAGAAGCTACTTGTAGAAACGTCTTCCACGGTGCTACTTTGATTGTAATTGCCTTCCTCAGGAAAACTGAGAGATTCACATACAACACCTAAAACATGACCAAAAAAACAAAAAACTAGCATATATTAGGGGATAGCCTAAGACATTTGTTTTAGATTTTTGCAAAACAGACACTTGAAACTGGCTCGGCTCTCATTTTCCCAGAGGGAATATAAAGTCAGAAAACTTAATTTGAGTTTTAAAAGCTGTCAAAATGGCACAAATTTTATACTCCAGGAAAGTTTCTGCCATGCATAAGCTGGCATGTCAATCAAGGGCATTAAACTGTGAAGAGCTCAGAACAAATGAGATAGGAAGCCTGCATCTCCATCCGATTCAAAGAATGTAAAATCAATTTTTTAGCAGTGAAGCAACACTGTATCTTGTACTGTTGACTATACCTGCGGATGGTAGCGAGAAAGAATCAACAAAGCCTTCTTCTGATGGACTCAGAGTGTTTCTTTCACCATGAATCCAGAATTCACCAACAGTTTGGTTGGCATCCTCTGGATTGCATAGCAACTGGTAAGTTTGACTTTCGATATTGTTGCTGACAAGGGCATTTGTATATTCATTTGCCCCCAGGTCACGAAGAAACATCTCTGCATCTTGGTATAGATCAAGTTCACTTAACCCATCTTCAAACCGCAGGTGCTCCACGGGATTTTCCACATTTGCCAATGTAGGTTCAGTATCAATGAGATCATTAATTTCCAAAAAGCCATCCTCATCCAAATCAAGCCCCTTTGTTTTAACGTTGGAGGCAGAAGAAACCTCAGAAGCTTCAGAAACTTGTAAATGAGAAGTAACTGGCTGGTTGAACTCAAAGCTGGGCTGCACATCAAAAAATTCACAGCAAGAATTGATTGTCTCAGGGAACATAACCGCCTCAGAGAACTGATCGACAACAGTACTTTGTGTTTCTTCAGTAACAACCTACAGAATTTTAGGACAAATATCAGTAAATGACTTTCAGAAATGACGTGTAGAAATTAAAAGGGCAACAAATCATCAGTAGCTTTGAAAAATCTGATAAAGGAAAAAAGGGAAGACCAACATTACAATCAACAAATAAATGAAACCGCCTTCCAGATTCTTTATTTATAGTAGAGATATTCAATTGTATTATTTTTGGGTATTCACATACAAATTCAAAACCACAAAATATAGCAGCTTTTCACATATTTTTACCGATCAAGATGAATAAGCTACAAATTTTTGCTGTCCTATTGTAAGCCAGTTTATAACCAACGTCAAGAATAATCTTTATCCCACTAGTAAGAGGAATCAGTTTATAGAAGAAAAAAAATCAGAACTTGAAAAGTAGAAATAATTACATATATAGTATATGATGCTAAAGGTTTCCTACCCCTTCACCCTACCCACATAATAAACAAAAAGGAAATGAAGGTGGATCTAAATCAAATAAGAAACTTTAAGAAGATCACATACCTGAGGAAAGTCAAGAAAACCATTCACATGCTGCTGATCAAGGACAAGCTCATCATCCAAAATTTCTCTAATGATGTCGTTGATTTCATCATCAAGCAACGGATGCAGTACATTCCCATTCTCAGAGACAACATTTGGAGCCTCCTGATCAGTTATGTTAATATTAAAATCCACTATGTCATCATCCGCTGCCCACTCTTGTTCACTAAATGGTGCACCATACTGTTCACCATTTTTAGGACCAGCTCCACTTTTCTTGAAAACCTTATAAAGTGCATAATATTCCTGATAATGAATTTATATAAAAAAATCCAAAGTCAGTAAATTTACACTTACCATGATAAAAACAATCAAGAAAACAAATCAAGAAGTTTGAAGCAAAATGAACACTTAAAATGGTACCTTAACACCCTGGCATCTCTTAAGCTCCTCTTCGTCCATGGTGTATTCATGCATAACCCAATCCGTTCGCGTGCCACTAGGAGCTCTGCCTATATAGAAAACCAGGGTTTTTTTCACTCCAACTGCCCTAGAATTGCATATCACATTACGATCCCTTCCTGTGGCCTTCCAGTAACCATGTCTGGTGGCTCGATTAGACCTTGCACCGTTAGGATACTTCCTATCTCTGGGACAGAAAAAGAACCATTGCCTATCTCCAGTTTTCAGTATGGATTGCCCTGCAAAATATTCAAGCCATTAATTAGCTAGTATCCAAACAAGAATAAAATCGAATGGGAGACGGAGTTTTATGAATCAGATTAAAGAAATATTGGACAAAATATGCAAGATGAGTAGTGATGCACATAATATCAAAATCTATAATTTTTTTGTGTAAGACAAGCCACAACTTTAGAACTCCAAAGCATTGACAATATTGAAACATTAATTCCTACGAAATACCCACCATATCAACTAAGAGATGTAGAACCACCAAAACATATTAACAGCAACACAACAATAACCTGACCGCCTATTAGAGTTACAAATAAAACACAACACCAAATAACACTATTGAAGTAAACCCAAGTCAACGATTGGTACTGTCATAACCAATATTGACAACATGAAGATCTGAATACTCATCAACACATCAACTTCTAATCTAACAATCAGTCAACGCCATGACAATCAGTTAATCATCGACTTAAAAAAATTATAAAGTATAAAGAGGAGAGATCAAATACCTGGCAACTCCTCAGGATCCCACCTATACACATCGGTTTCACGAATAACGTTGAGCTTCAGCCTCTTCCCACAAATCTTCCGCTTCAGATAGTACATAACCAACTCTTCATCCGTGGGATGGAAGCGAAAACCAGGCATCGACGCCATCATCTGGCTGAAACAGTCAGCGTTGCCATCTCCCGAAGCTTCACCCATTCTCAGTCGTAAGAAAAAACCAAACAACCTCGATCACCCACACCAAGAAAACACTCTCAAAATCAAAACAAAACCCCCAAACAATATGACACGACGAGCCTGAAGTACTCGAAACCGGCGATCGAACCTTGGAATCAAAAAGCCTAACAAGGGAAATAGAAAGCAAATTTCTGGGAATAAAGAAGTGGCGAAGCCGAAAACCCACAATTACATGGTACGAATCGAACCTCTGGGTGAGAGGATTCGAAGAGTGAGCCGCGGAACGAAAAACCTAAGCCAAGAGTGATAGAAGGGAAAGAAACGCGTGATTTGGGAAAATGGTGAGATGTGAGAGGTTTTCCTTTGGGTTTGGGATAGTGTTGCGGTCAAAGAAGGAAGCTGATATCAGTGGTTGTAGGAACCTTCCTCTGAGTAGATCAAGTGCCCCAGAGCGAGGGAGTGAGAGTGTGAGACCATCCACGTGATGCGATTGCGTGGGTTTCAAGCTTCACTGATGTGGTGATGATCGGTGATTAGAGCATTGGAGTCAAAGGTATAGCGATTACACACGAGTTCGGGTGTATGGGATTGGGCTACTCTGTGTGAACATTGGATTGGGAATCAGACCCTTCAACTCATACTTTTCTTATCTCTTATAATGAATGGTTATCATTGTTGACTATTAATTGAATGGGTATAAATTAATATGTTAATAGTTTTTTATTATAATGTAAAAAAATAAAAATAGATAATTTATTTAAATCAATAAAATCTTTTGTATTGCTTCATGTCTCCTAAACAACCTCCTTTGAGTAATATTTATTAGTTATTATCTATGACACCGAAACTGATATAACACAGACATTATTAATACGACATAGACATAGAGATACGTAAAATTTCTAAAATGTAGGACACGGATCTATATATTATATAATTATAAATTATATAAATTGACAATAAAGATTTATGTGCACAAGTATGTTCCATATAAATTTTTGGAGTAAAAATATATTTTTCATGACTAGTTCACAAGGATTTGTTATTTTTATAATCATAATAACAATTTATACAATAAAGTTTGATTTTTTAAAAAAATTAATATATTTTTTCTTTTTAAAATTGTGTTAGAATCGTACTAAAATTGTCATAAATCTAACAAATACTTTTTGAATTGGACACTTCACGGATACGTGTCCTACAGGTGTCATACGAGTGTCGGTATATGATACTCGGACACCGACACGTCATTTAAGAGAGTGTCCGAGCTTCGTATGTTATTACTCTCACTGTTAGTGTATAATAATTATTTAAAGTTATTTCACCAAATTTAATGAAAATATTTTTTTTATTTTCAATAAAATTTTAAATAAGTTACTTATATGTCTTTTTTCAGTTTTTTTCTTCAGATAATTTTCAATGCATAATAAAAATGGAAATAAAAGTATAATTACAAAAAAAATAATGTCTTTCAAATTTAAAATTGACATATAAAAATAAATATTTTTTTACTTAAAGAACAAGTATTATACAAGAAGAGAGAATATATATTATAAAAAAAAAGTGTCACCTGTGGAAGAAACTATTACATGACATTATTGTATTTATTCCTATTTTCATATTACTTTTATCAATTTTTATTTATATCTTATAGTTTTATGAAAAATGTATTACTCTATTTAGTTACATGCTTAAAATAAACATACATTCTTATCAAAATTTCCAATTAAATATTTTTTTTTAGTAAATTTAAATTTTATAAAGTGTTATTTTATAGTATTATTTAATAGAATGTTTCAGTATCCCGAAATATTTTTTTACACTTTTTTCGTATTTTTTAAAATATTATACAATATTATTTGCAATTGTGATTTTTTTTAGTATTGTAAACATACTATCATAATGAATATCATTTTATACTTCCCTAAATATATTACTTGTTGAATGAATACACGTTAACCACGATCATTCTAAGTTTCTACACTATTATCTAAATGCATACGGTGTTAAATTTTTAAAACATCTTTTCTTATATATTATTAAGCATTTTTCTAAAATTCATTCATTATTCCATTACCTAAAATATAAATATAATATAAAAAAATATATTCCTTCATAATTTATTTAGGTTTAATTTTTTTTAATGTAATTGTCACTGCAAATGTTATAAGTTTTCTCTAAAAAATACAGTTAATTTATATAATAATAAATAATTAGCATAATAATTCAAACGAGGTGATTCCAATTATTGTGTTGACGACTTTTTTTATTTCATTATATTTTTAATCAATCAAATATGTCGTTGATTTTTTTTTTACATATTAATTTTATATAATATATTAAATACTTTCATAGTATTTTCTGACGATTGATATTTATGATTTGAACATTCAATATTTTTAATGAAAATATTTTATTAAAAATAATATTGGTCTATGTGATGATAAAATAAATAACATTGTCCATTATCAATATTAAAAAAAACTATAATAGATGTTAGTTAAAAAAATCTAGTTCACATAAAAAAATATTAGTATATCTAACATAGAACTAATTTTATTTTATTTTTGACTAATATGGAGTGGAAATTAACATTGGTTCGGAATAATAATTCTAACACTTTCAATCAAAATTTTAATTTTTATAGTAACGAGTTTCATTTTTTTCTTTAAAGTCATGGTTCTTACATTAAAATATGAGTTTAAAATAATTTATCGATATTCATCTATTTGACCTAAAATTAAGCAGGTTTTATTCTATTATATTTCTTAGACTGTTGGTAGAGGTTTTGTTGGAGATCCCACATCGATTAGAGATTAAAACCTTTCATAGTATATAAGTGAATGCAAACCTCATCCCATGAACTGGTTTTATAGGGTTGAGTTAGGCTTAAAGTCCACTTTGTGATATGGTATAATAGGTTTTTATATTAATTTCTGGGATGATAAATAGTGTTTTACTACTTCTTTCCCTTATCTTTACAGTACATGCCTCATTTTTTTAATCATATCATGGTTAGGGAGGAACATGATATTCCTAATTGAATTATAAATGAGTTTAGTCGTTTCACTTTTAAATCTGCTATGACTTTTTTGTTGGAACCAGGAGTTCCCTATGGTTGAGGTAAATTCAGTTGGTCTTCATCTATTTCGCCTTCCAAAACTCTAGTACTCTAGAATTTTGTTAATAAAAAAATATAAAAACAATAAACACAAAAAATAAAGAAACACAATAAAAACATATAAAAAGAAGAAGAGGATGAAGAAGAGGAAAAAGAAGATAAAGAAGAAGAAAAAAAAAAGAATAAGCTTAATAGGATTAGAGGAATCATAATAAAAGAAATAATAAAGCATGAAATGGAAGAACTTAATAAATTTATAAGAGATATTGTATTAGAAGAACTAGATGAAAATTGCAAAAAACTTACAAAAATAAGTAGAGAGTTGCTCGAAAATAGATTATTTCATAGAACTTTCATTCAAGTTTCTAATAGAACTTTCGATTTAACTCTTTTTTCTGGAAGAATTTCTTTATTATTGTTCAGACAAACTTAGATTGATATTTAAATTTGAAATTATTACTATCTTAAAGAATTTCAAGGCTATTGTTGTTTTCTTGAAAAATCTTCTAACCACATTCACTATTCTCAGATGCTCCAACTACTCTTATTGAATTCTTTTTAGTTTGACTTAATCTCAATGTCTTTGCACATTACATAAAATTTTATCAAAAGTTTTTCAAGTGATGTCATCGGTCTCATTAATAAAAAAATAAATAAAAGTGTAAGATTATAGTTTTGTCCTTGTAGTTAAAATTAAATTATGATTAAATTATTTTATGTATAAACAAATGAAATTTTATGTAAAAATATTTTACAATTTTGCATAAATAAAATCCTAAGTTATTAAAAAATTTAAAAAAATACAAATCATAAATTTGTTAATGTCTTATTTAAATAAAAAATTTATATTATTCAAAATCTTAAATAACTACAAATCTAAATTATTTATTATTATATTTAAATAAAATATTAAATAAATAAAAATATTAAATTATTTTAAATCTTAAATAAATAAAAATCTAAGTGATTTAAGATCGTATTTAAAAAATATGAAATAAATTTTTAAAATATTTAAAATTCTAAATAAATACAAATCTTAGATTATTTAATGTTCTATTTAAATAAAAATTTGAAATATTAATTGTTATTATTATTTTGATATATATATATATATTTATTATTATTATAAACAATTATATTTATTTGTATTATTTTATAATTTTATTTCCTGAATTATTATTTTTAACTTTTATTATTATTTTTACCAATAACATTATTAAATAATTTTTTATATAAATTTTTTATTTAATTTCAAATCAACTTAATATGAGCAAGTCATTCATAATATAAAAATCATAACTAACCAACAATAGTGGTTTCTTCTAACATTTATCAGCGAATCCATTAAGATTGTAGGAAAACAATCAGACCACCACTCCACACCTACCCTCCAACAACACCACAAAAGTCAATAAGAATGACCTAAAAAATACAATGTATTAAACATCATACTTGGGCCCAACCACACCATACTTGGATCACCACCTTGCACCATCGTGGATGCCAATGGCTACACCTAAGAACAACAAGATTGAACCAAACACCTCCGAGACGTCCAAAACAAGCAAACCATCACACATAATTGATAATTGATAGACCTTATTCGATTAACATACACAAACCAAACACAAAATATGATTTACATACAACATAATCAATTATCCATACAAAGCCAACACATAATCAATTATCATGCATACATAATTGATTAATAAAGACAAAAAAAATAAGTATAATCGATTATGGAAGAGAGTGTAGTCGATTATGCTTACCTATATTTCCTCATCTTCACTGACCACCACTGCAACAACTATGCAACCATCTCAAGGACCGAATGACACTCTCCACCACCATTCTTCACAAGAATCTCACGCACAAACAACTCTCACAAATTATATCACACATCGAATTTGTTCTCGACACCAACCAAGTAAGCGTGAGAGTGGTCATACACCTACACACCTGTTTATTTTAGTTTTCAAACTCCATCTACCCTAGCTATCAATGATTAAGGAATAATTGCATCTTTGTTGGGAATCTCTGCATGAGAATGTCTAAGCTCCAACAATGAAAAGCTTGTTGTGCATGGTAGATAAAGCGAGGTGAAAAGTCTTTTTCTCTTTAAAGTGTCAAATTATTTTTCATAATTATGCTAACATAGCTATGGTTGAATATGCATGACCATCTTCCATCTCCTCTGCTTAATTCTTTCGTCTTGTAGACACCATTTTGATTTGGTTGATTCTACTTGTGTCACACGGTGGAAGCCCAAAATGTTCTTACAATGTAGGAGTAAGAGTGGATTCAGCCTGTATTCTCCTCAGTCTTTTGCTCTCCCATGAGTTTTATGAATTTCTCATTGCAAGGTCACGACTTTACGGCTTCGTGAACAAAGGGTGAACGTACTTGCAAAGGATCTCCAAAACTTTTCATTGTCATCTATCATTTCTTACTTAGTGGACTAAATGCACTACTACATATACTTACAAGTAATGAGCCTAATGGACCCAACATCTTAATTTTAATTTAATGCGAGCCCACTATTTTTATCATTTCATATCACTTATAAATATTAATGATTATTGTGAAACTCCTCAAATTTATCTTAAACATTTTGAACCGAACAAAATAATAATTCAAGATATATAGATTGAGAGAGTTAAAGAAAAACCATAAACATAACAAAAAATACCTTAAAAATATAAAACGTGTATATATATATATTGTTATAATTATATTTTTATAACTCAAAGTCCATGTAAATCAATCAAATAATACAAAACAATACTGGTAACCAAATGCTTACTCCCGACTAAAATAATACAACATAGATAGTTTAAGAAAAATTGTACCTTTTCTACACTAGTTTGTTTCCTTTCTCTCATTTTTTTCACTTTTTTATTTTACTTTTAATTAGACCATTCAGACAAACCATTAATTTATCAAAAAAGGGTCGCAAACTTTTTGTTAAAATTAATTAAGATTCTTACAATTTATAATTAATTATTTAGGTCTTATATTCTATGAATAAAATGATTTCGCAGTTAACAAGGCGTTAAAGTTACACTAACGTAATTAATGATTTAAACACATAAATTGTAAATATATATGGAAAATGTTAACTGATTCTACCCAAAAGTTCACCAACCCTAAACATACTGTTTCCTTAATTTATTACATTATATTATATTTTAATATTACAAAAATTTGAAGTGATAGTAGAAAATATATAAGAAAACGTGTTGTTGTTTGTCCAGTTACGGAAAATGGCAAAAGAACTCTTTTCGAACGTCTGCGATGGAAGGAAGCTTGATCGGGATAACGGGCTTGCAACACGTGTATCCATCTCTCATTTCCTAACATCAAAATTAGGTCACAAGGGGCGAAAAAGAAAATGCCTCAATCATTTTCGCGTCTCCCAAAAACGTTTCTTTTCTCTCTGAAGGGAGAAGGTACAGAGAAGGGAGAGAAGATAAAGTGCAAAAAGCAATAAAATTAGTTGAAGTTTGAAATAAAAATTCAAACTTTTGAAGATCTTCGGAATCTCACAACTGTCACCACTGTTTATCCCGTTCGGATTACGTCCTAGATCTGATCGAGCAATGCACTGAAAACATTTTGAACATCTGGGTATCCTGGTAAGCTATCGTTCTAGATTCTGTTATGGGTTTCTTCTGCGTTGTTGGAAAGTTTCATGCTTTGAAGTTGGTTTCTAAGAACTTCTGGTGAAGTTTCAAAATCTTCATAATTTCAGGTTTTGGGAATTCAACGCGGTTTTATGCAAAACTCTATGCCCTTCTTGTTTTTGTTTCTTTTGGTTTTTGCAAAGTATAAGAATAATGTAAACAAACATATGTGAAGCTGTTAGTTATTTTTGTTTCTTCTCGTGTCTGCCCATCAAGTGAACAATTTTCTTTTTTCTTTTCAGGGAGTGAAGGAGTTTGTCCAAGTTAAGATCTTTAGCTGTAATGCAGCTTTGACTTGCTGAGTTTGTTTCTGGGTTGAATTGCCTTTTGCTTGGAATTGACTTGTTTCCACGTTTGAATCTGTACAATGGTTTTCTGGGAAGGGTATGTGAGCGATGAATTGATGGGCACGTTTGCCCCTATTGTGCTTTATTGGATATATGCTGGATTTTATCACTTGCTCCCACCTCTAGACAAGTATCGGTTGCATACTAGGAAAGACGAGGGAAACAAGAATTTGGTTCCCTTTAAAACAGTTGTCAAGGGTGTTTTGCTTCAGCAGCTTGTTCAGGCAATTGTTGCTCTCTTCTTGGTCAGTTCTTCTACGTTCAGTTAATTTCTACAAATAGCTTTTGTAGTTAACAGTTTTTTAGTTGAAAAAATTATCAAAGTTTGAGCACTGTTGCTTGCTGATGTTTTTCTTCGCATCTGTTGTTAGTTGCATTTTTAAAATGAATCTGTCATTCCATTTTCTAGCTTATGTTTCGTTTGAGTATCCCTACTTCTAATTGTTCCTTTTCTGTTGCTTTCATCTATTTTTGATTTTTGGACAAATGACTCTTATGTTTTTCATATCCTCCTTTCCCATCTTAAAAGGATAAAAACCCCTTTGTTTGATTTGCAAAATGATATGGCATCAGTTATGTTGAAGCTACAATTTATGCATTAAATAGAGAAGGCGTTACATAAAATACATTTGGCTCAATTAATTGATTAAACAATTTTAATACTCAAAATTAGACCAAAGAAAGAGTATTATTTGTAAAACCGATCCCGAAAAGTAGAAGACCCCAAGTGACTCTTCTATTAGTGCAAAGTGACTTTAATAACACATATTTTCAAGCATACTGCATGGAAGGAAGTAAAAGAGAGACAGATCAGTGACTTCAATTAGGTAGTTGTTTCTTTATCGTTTTCATCCAGGATTACTGTTTTTGTTGCTTTCTCATGCTCTCACGGACACAATATTTTGAGGGTAAAAACTCAGTGAATTAATTTCTCTGTAATCATTTCCCATTATGTAACGAGTTTGATTTGTCCATCACAAAACAGTAGTCTTTTGCTAATATTAAGGAATGATCCATCCTTGTTTTGCTTGAATTTGCACAGCTTAAAATATGAGCTCTTTATTGGGTAAAATATATTTTCAGCTTGGCAGGGTGGCATTATGTGTCTCTCTATATGGGATCTACCAAATTGCATGGTGTGGCATATTCATGGAGTGATCTATCCAATTGCTTGATATGTGAATGGTTTGATCTTAGATATGAGCTTCCATGTAAACATGTTAGGTTAGGTGGCATATCAACAGTGAAGGTGTGATATGAAAATATAAATAAGAAAAGAATATTAGTTATTTCATAGCTGTGATTATCTGCTTATAAATAAAGTAGGACTATTGTATATAAGGCAGGCTGAAACAATAACAGAATCGCAGTGGATGGCCCCTTGATCTCTTTGTTTCTCTTGTATCTAACCTTTCTGTTTTCTTCTTCTTCTCTCTTCCCCTCTTTCTTTCTGTCTTTTTGTTTCTGGTACTTAATAGTTGATTATTTGGAAGAATCTATCTACATTATAATTTTTAGTTGAATATTTTCTTGTGAATTAGGTTTGGCTTTTTTTTGAGACTCTGCCTTTTGCCTTTTCATTGTTGAATTGAAAGCATCCCCAATCCTGTCTGTTGTGGTGTTACCACACGTCCATCTTAAATTATCACTGTTTTGCTTCAGTGTTATGGGAAAATAAGTGTCTTCTTTTTTTATTTGAAATGAAACTAATAAATACACGCAATCTTTTGCTCTATGACTTCCCTTTTACTTTGTCACGTGAACCGTAGAAGCAGCATTATTCAAGAGCTAATTCATGCATGTTAATAAGGTTAATCTTTATATTAAAATTTAACTGTCCCTGAGATTTGCTCTTGCTATAATTCTGAATAGCGAGCCTTTGGGTTCTGTTCAAAACATATTAAGTATTTGTCTTTTGTGGATCTATCTTTAAGTTTCATCACCTAGTAGGATAAGGATTGGTCGTTGTTATTGTTGTAGATTTATATTTAGTATCAGTTGAGCAGATTTTATTTCATTTTCATTGGTTATTCATTGCTATGGGCTTTCCTGTTTGGTTTGGCAACCTGATGAAGCTACCATGTAAACCAGTTATTAATAAGCTTGGCTTCTAATACATGAAGAGGTTCAAGTTAAGGAATTGAAGTATAGTAGGCATTATATTAATAGAACTTGGCTATTACTCCTTAAATGATGTGTTTATGTATGTTAAATAATTAAACAATATCCTTAAAGTTTCTAGATACCTCATAAAAATTACAGGGGACCTATCATAATAAATGTCTGGAGAGAGAAATTACCTATGCTATGTTAGAAATCAAACAATTTTCTGTCGACAAATTCTTTAGCTGTTTCTGATAGTGTCTGATGATGCGCATCCTGCAACTTTGCAGTTGACTACAACGACAAATGCATCTGGGGTTATAGTGCAGCCTTCTATCCCCAAGCAAATCTTGCAGATCCTTGTTGCGATGTTTGTGATGGATACATGGCAGTACTTTGTGCATAGGTACATGCATCAGAACAAGTTTTTATATCGCCATATCCACTCCCAGCATCACAGACTGGTTGTTCCTTATGCAATAGGAGCCCTTTACAATCACCCAATTGAGGGTCTTCTACTTGACACTGTTGGTGGTGCCATATCATTTCTTGTCTCAGGGATGACTGCAAGAACAGCAGTTGTATTCTTCTGCTTCGCTGTGGTAAAAACTGTTGATGATCACTGTGGACTGTGGTTGCCTGGAAACATCTTCCATATATTTTTCCAGAACAACACAGCTTACCATGACATTCATCATCAACTGCAAGGGCTGAAGTACAATTATTCTCAGCCATTCTTTTCCATATGGGACAAACTTCTTGGGACATACATGCCTTTCAATCTTGTAAAGAGGCCTGGAGGGGGGTTTGAGGCAAGGCTAGCTAAGGAATAGTCACATTGTAATTGTTGAAACTCACATCAGAAGGCATAATTTTTCCTTAGGACCAGACCAGACCAGACCAGAGGCTTAGTGGCTTTTTCAGTTCATCTTGTTACTGTAGGTTTACCAACCCACCTTGTGTAGCATAACTATGATGATGTGATTAAGGAGTTTTTTCATTATTTATTATCATGTACTTAAAACATTTTTGAAGGTGTAAGTTGCTAAAAGAGTACTAGATTTTTACGCTGTCATTATTTGTTGTTCCTACTTCTATCGGTTCACTTGTGTAATTTATTATGATTTTTTTTATTGTAATCCAGAAGAACACCATTGTGTTAAAGATATAATTTACTTTTGAATGCTTAAAAAGAAGATATAGTTCTCATTGAAAATGTCAACTACGATTGAAAGTTCTTAAATTTTGTTTTCTATAAAGTTATAACAAATTCATCCAACATAGAGGTTATATACACAGAAATATTTAGGAACCAAATTAACGTCAATTTCTAGCACAAAATTGTATACTTAACAGGCTATATAGTCTCTAAAGGGTAGAATAATTATTTAATGTTTATTATGATAAAAAAGAGTAATTTTTTATTATTTAAATTTAAGTTTTTATCATTTAATTGATTTTAAAAAAAATATTGGCAGTAAAAAAAAATCTTATACATGATGGTATCATACTCGACCTAACAATCTATTTTCTCCAATTTAATGTTTCAACTTTACTACTCAAATGAAGCCATTTTATAAGGTGTTATAACACCAAACCAAAGAAAATTTCACTTTTTCTTTTAAGAGAACCTTACACTTGCTTTGGAAAACTGTGTATAAAACTCTACTCTGTCGAAGTACTATTTGTCTAACTTGTATTATTTATCTCTATTTGAAGTCAGATTATGAAACAAGTTACCCTAATTCGTGACATATTTCATACTCGTTGTGCAACTACTCACTTTTCTATGCGTCAACAATTAAAACAAAGTGATCGACATAAAGTTAATTCATCCCAAAAGATTATATCTAGGTCCTCCAAAGATAGACGTCTCAAACTCACTCAGAATTTGAGTCCATCTTTAGAGTGTATATATATATATATATATATATATATATATATATAAATAGTACACTAAAATAAATGTTGGTATAAAACTATTAGCTAAAAAGACCACCGTAAACTTCCAACCAAACACTTATACTGATTAAATTTATTTCCCTAAAATAAACTTTTGTTCAATATCAACTTCACATAATATAGAAATAGCCATTCCAAAACAAATACAAAAAAAGTATACTCTACTTTTAAATTAAGATAGAAAATCATCTTGATTTAGTCATGAGTGTGCACCCTCACCCTTTATCAAGATTCTTTTCATTCTTAATATTTTTCTCTCTATTCATAACAATCACTTTGACTCGACCACAAAAATAGATTTAAAAAAAATAACATTGTTAAACTTAAACAAAAATCTACACGCAAGAGAAACACAATAAATCCTATACCCTCAAGTCATCCTAAGGATGAACCGCTCTGATACCATTAAATGTAACACTCCAAAAATACATCTAACTATTATAATACAAGTTTTACATGTTTCTAAACAAGGTTAAAGTTTTTTAAAACATTCTTAATACATGATTAAGACTTATAGAAATACAAATATTTACAATTCATAACTCAAAACAAAACTCTAAAGCCTTCTAGACTCTCCTGCACCTGTACGATCATCTACTTGTGTACATAGTAAAGTCATCACAGTTCACAACACAACATAAAAATCAAGGGTAAGCTTGTGAAAATAAAGTTTTATAATATGACACAATTAAATCAAAAGAGAAAACCAAATTACATAGATCAATTTCTCAATTATTCAATCTTCTTCAAATCCAAACATAAAACAATCGCATAGATCTCACATGGATCTATACATTCAGGATATTCAACAAGCAAAATAACAACTAACTCCTTCCGAAAGACCCGTATTAAATAAATCCTACCAGAGACTAACACCAAATCCAAAGATTACCAACAAATCCAAGAGAAAGGATTAGGGTAGGTTCAATACAACCCAAGTCGTGCATTTCATATGTTACAGTGTGCATGAACTCCCTCATCAACTTCTCACCACCTGATATCTTAGTCTAAGTGACTTAGATTAGCTGTGAAGCATAGAGATCTCTGTTACTACATAGACATCAATACTTAATAAACAAACAAACATCAGTCCATACATTATCCCAAATGTATGAATTCAATTTCATACCATTTTTATCATACAATATCATTCAAAATGCAATCCGCAACACTCAAAAGTCCTATTTAACAACATAATAAAAAAACAACACTTAAATACTAAATTATCAACATCTAATATTTCTACAAGTTTACACAGTATGTAAACAAACAACATCCCTACAAGATAAATTGAATAATGAAATTATGTCCCCTCCACATTCAAATCTTTTAGCTTAGAGTACTATTAAAAAATTAAAGTTAACTTCCCTTACCTGAAATTCCTTATTCTGATGGAAATTCTACCTCAAACAAGGAAACCACTCCAAAATTTAGGAACCTATAACAAGTTATCCAAACATTACCAAATTTTAGTATAAACTTAATCAAGTTGAGAAGGAACATTTTTCTCAACTGGTTCCACTAAGATTTGATGACTAAATCATAGAGAAAAACAGAGAATAAGAGATCTTTAGAGTAAAAATGAACTTACTCTGTTTGAAAATATGACCGGGTAGAAATGTACTATGACTCCTCATCTACAACATGACATGATCAGATTTTAAAATAAATGAGATATGAGAGAGAAAATGAAGTAAAAGAAGAGAAAAAGAAAAGAAAAAGATAAAGAAAACTGAAGAGTTCATTTTAATTTATTTATTTTAAATAATCTTTAATTTTAGTAATTTATATATTGAATTCATTTTATATTTAAAATTTTAAAAATATTATTTATAAATTTAAATATAATATCATTCATCTTTAAAAAATAAACATAAATTCCCCATATAATGAATGAATATTTAAAAGAAAGTAAGAAATATCTTATAATTAAATGCTCTGGGCATGGTATGGATAAATTTTAGTGTAGATTATAACTAACTCTTCATGAGCAAGAACAAATGAATTTAGAGAAGCAACAAAACTTAATGACAATTAATTGATCAATGATGCAGACAATTAATTGAGTCCCGTTGAATATGAAGAATAAAAAGAATATGTCTATCATTACTGTATAAGCTTTTAAGCAGTAAAATATGTTTAGTTTAATATCTTGAAATTCAATTTTAATCTTTACAGAAAAAATATATTTTTAGCTCTTGCATTAATAAAAAATGATTTAGGATTGATCCTTCTTCAAGAACTAACAATATATTTTACTTGTCTTTTATTATCATTTTTCATTAGGAAGCTTCTTTGGAAGAAACTCTTATTCATTCGTACTTGTCTTCATGTTCTTAATAATTTAACAATTTTGATTTGATAGTTTCACAATTTTGACTAAAACAAATTTGTCAACTCTATCTAAATAAACAATAAACGAATTTTATCCCGCGTTGACTAATAAAATATTCTTCATGTCAAAAATTGAAAAAAAAAGCTAAGGAGGAATTTGGACAATTTTTTTAAAAATATACTAATGATAAAAAACTAAAAAATATAGTTGAAGCATATGAAATTATGCCATATGCTGAGGGACGGAAAATTAATTTAAAAAATATTTCATTTTTTAGTTAATCTAATTAATTTAATTTAATAAATATTTAATTTTTTACTTTATCTAATTAATTTAAAGTTTTGAAAAGTTATGATATATATAATCAGTTATCAAATACTTTTCTTTATATATAAAACTAAAATGGTTAAATTTAAGGATTGGAGTGAAAAAAAAATTGAGAGTCATATTAGGTTTTTGTAATATATATTTGAAAATCATTAGAAATCAATTTTTAGAGAACAAAATAATTACTTACAATATTAACTAAATTAGATATTATTTTAAAAACTAAAAAAAAATTAATTTATAAATTAGTTTATATTATTGTTAAATAGTTTTTAAATTAGTATGTAATTAGCAACCAAAATTTTAACTACCAATTATTTAGATTTTAAATTTGGTAGTTAAAACATTGATAACTAATTAGATAAACTATTTAACAATAATAAAAACTAATTTAGAAACCAAATTTTTTAGTCTCTAAAATTGTATCTAATTTAATCACAAACAATTAATTATTTTTGTTTCTAAAATTGATTTTTATTTCATAATTTTCTTGTACGGTCTATTATTATTATAGGTTTTGGTTAATATATATTTTCATTCACTTATATTTTCTTACTATATCTTTTTCTTCTTAAACTAATATTTGTTAACATCATCTTTACCTAAAATCATAGTCAATTTATATATATATATATATATATATATAATATAATATAATTTATTTATTTTTTATGTAGTAAATTATAAAAGAATAGTAACGATTATGCATCAATATAAGGATGTATTTTATTTATTAAACAGTTTTTTTAACATTTTTAAATGACAATATGGTTTAAAAAAAAGTTATATCTTTCGTTATCTTCTAATAATCGAATTAAATAAATTATTAGATTTTTTTAATGATAATTAAATAAGGAAGAGGTGGTATTATTATTTATGTTACCGTAAACTAATTTTTCTATTTTTGTTCACTTTGTGTAAGATTATTTATGATAAAATGTTATGTGTATCCACTTGTATTATTTACTAAATAATTATAATTATAATTATATATATATATATATTAGTTTAATCTTTATCTCATTAAAAATTATTATTAAAAATTATTGTTGATTGAGTAGGATCTCAGAATACAGATTGAAATACATAATAATTAAAATAATAACAATATATTTCAGAAAAATGTAAAAAACTTTTGAAAATATTAATAGGTGAGCCAACCAATTATTCTGTGAGAAATACATATATTCAATAGCCTTGACTGTTTTTTTAAATGTTCGAAGAGCTTAATAGATTATTACAATAACCATTGAAACCACTTTGATCAAAGCGTAACCATTTAATATTGAAAGTGGTTAACAACAAGTGCTTGAATACTCTAATTTCTTAATCAAGATTTGAATTTTAATATTTATATGAACATGGATATTATAATTATAAATAATTAAAAAAACATTGAACACATAACTTGATATTCACTGAGAAACAAATGAATTATTGCTAGCATAAAGAATTGAAATGATAACTATTTTTATCAGTATAATCTTCTAACAATTAATCTCAGAACCATTTGTTTAGTATTTGAACATTTATTTTCATAATTAAAAACATGATGATTAGTAGAAAGAAAAAACACATTTCAGGATGCAAGTTTGTGTGAACGGAATAAGAATAATGTTATTAAAATTCATTGTTCAAAATAAGTAAAAGGACAAGCTCATACGAAATTGTCTTCTTAAGGCTTATTTTATTAGGAAATATAGTAAGAAGACTAAGCAATCGTTATATCAATTACATAGAATTGTTTTAATTTAATATCCAGTCTCAATTACTATAATTATTCTATTTGACTCAAATAGTATTATCTTTTACAAAAGATACCCATGGTTTATAAAACTACAAAGACAAAACAACCAAGTAAATGTAAATAACAGTAAGTAGGGACGCAGTGTTATGACAGAAAACATTTTTACTTGAGTTATACTATTTTTGCAATAACTTTCCATTTTGTTTATAATTATTTTTTCTCTTCTTCCTGTGAAATGAATCAAACCTTTATTTTCTATTAATCTCTAAACAGCTGTTGTATTGAAGAAAATTGATTTGAATATTCAAAAGGAAATGTCAAACATGTAGCCACCGTGTTTCACTTATATAAATTTTTATTATTAATAGAGCTTTGAACCCACAATTGATCTTACTTTGCATTTAGTTATACCAAAAACCAACCTTTATAGCCTTTTGCAATGGATATTAGTAGACCAGTTCTCATAATGTATACAGGTGTACACATACTATAACAAAAATTATTTTAGTCAACAATAAAAAAATTATGTCTCTAGAAATCGTTGCTTAAACTTTAGGTAACAAATTCTTAATCGTAATCTGGGTGATAGGGAACTATACTAACACGTAGCACTTTTTTAAGCAACAAAATTTTAAAATATTTAAAACATAAATTTTAAACTTTAGGTAACAAATTCTTAATCGTAATATGTGTTCTTATCAAAACAAGTACATGAAAGAATTCCATGTCATATTTTTTTTCCTCTATTGATTTCAGATTGGTTTTGGTATTGGTATATTGCAGGGTAACTAGCCATATAAGAGAATGTGCTATATGTAGAGTCTTTTACCAATCATGCCAAAAACTGTGTGCAGGGGAATGAACTAAAACTACTATAGTTTGTATAATTTAGAGGAGTTCATGAGTTAAAAGATAAGTTTCAAAAGTATCAAATGTCAACAAAGGACAGTGACGAGGATTTCTAAATCTGTTCATAATTCATGCTATTTTAGATAATGGTTCTTTCACAAGTCTCCCTGCATAAAATCATTATCTGTGTGCTGAAAATTTTTTAGGGGCTGATTTTGAGCAATGAAAAGAATAACTTGCTCTAAAAATGTCTAGTGAGGTGGCAGAAAAAAAGTAAGATCCAGAGCCAGTGCAAACAGGTTGAATGAACTTTTATATGTTTAATAATTGAAAGCATTAAAACGACTTTGATGTGAATAGAATAATCAATTTATAGGGTCCTTTTTTTCTTCTTCTTCTTTTTTACTGTTTGTTAATTAGTATAACATTCACTACGTACAAACTTAGACAACTGCACTTAAAATATGTTATGCAAAAGCTGCAATATATTCCATATCTATGCTTAATACATCAAAATCTGAATATAATTACTCTGAATATAATTACAAATTGTAGTTATAATATATTTATTTATTTTTCAATCATCTCATTCATGTATTGATTATTACAGAGAACTAAAAGTCCAACAACTTAAGAAAGCCCAGAAAATATCAAACTAGGCCTACTATTGTTGTTGCTATTATATATATTATTTGTATATTATTTGTTTTTATAATTTAAAAAACATAAGTTAAATATTTAATAGATAAATTACAATATAATTAAATAACAAACTTAAAACTTCACAATTAACTATTATTTATTTATTTCTCGTATTAATATACTCCTTATAAAACACAGGTGACTGTATCTCCAATGATACACTCAAGTGATTTTTAAAAAACATATATATGCCCTCAAGTACATTTTTAAGAGTAACAATTCATTGAATTGAGTGAGTGATATTGAACTCTTAAGAAAGGTCTTAAATTTTAGTGTCATGGAGAAAATGTAATTGAAATGGAGGTCCTAGAAAGTAACTAATAAGGAGGTTGTATATATTAGTTATAAAACACACACTTTTAGAAAAAGTTAACATAATCTTATTATAATATATTTTACAATATCAAACAAAAATAATATAATATTAATAATTTTGTAATATAAAATTTAAATTTTACTGATAAATATCATAACTAATAAGTACGTGATATTCAAAAATTTAACATGAAACCTCATAACATTTATAAGAAAAAAATAGTGCTTACCCATTTTTGTTTCGCGAGGGGAAGGGGACTGGAAAGCTAAAGTTGGATGAATTTTTGTGGATCTAATTGATGAAGAAAAAGTTGAAGTGGAGAGAAAATCACAAGCAACTTACATTTTTATCATTAATATATAATAAAAGATAATTAAAATTATTTAATTTTTTAAAATTTTATTTTAAATAAACTGTAGATGTCCAAATAAATAATAATAATAATAATATAAAGCATTATTAATACTAATAATATAAATATTAAAATAATAATATTTAAAATTAATTTATAAAATAATAATAAAATTATAAATAATAATATTAACTAAAATAAATTTTTAAAATAATGATAATAAATGTAAATCAAATAAATTTAATGAATAATAATATTATTTATTTTATTTTATTTATATTAAATATTAATAGTTATTAATAATAATAAAAATAATATAATTATTTATATAAAAATATTTTTTTATAATAATAAATAATATTAATCATCTAAAATATTTAATTATTTTTTTATATATTAAATGAATTTGTAAATTTTAATTTTTTTCAATCACACTCATCATATTATTTATAATTTTTTTATAAAAAAAATTATATTCTAAAACTGACTGACTTGTATTTTTTTATATTTCATATTTTATTATTTAAATATTTTAAAGATAAAGGTAAATTTGTAAACTTACAATTTTATATATTTAAAAAAATTAAAAATTTTATCATAACCATCACATCACTCACTTGAGAAAACTTTCTTCACACATTCATTCTAACATGTCTCAATTCAAATACCCTTAACTTTTTTTACAATTTCTTCTCCACTCTCACACACCGTCAACTTTTCATTCCCCAATCCAAACAAAGCAGGATAATGTTTTTGATTAGCAAATCCAATTAAAAATTAAATCAATATAATTATAAAGAAAAAAACTAATAAAATATTCTCTAGTACAACTTAAGCGCGGTACTTACAATTGTCAGAAAAATATTAAAAAGCACAATTTTATGAACTCATTTTATTTAATAAATCAACAACGTATTTGTCAATAAAATTTAAATGTATTAGATAGTGCCTTAGAATACCTTTTTAACGCTCTTTAAACCATCAATACTATTAGACTAAAATCACGTCATTATAATACTCCATCTTTTAATTAAACTTTTTCCACTAACTCAGTCAAACTAATTATGCCCAGATGTGAATCAAATAAACTGATTTTACACTCTTTTACAAGATAAACTTTTAGGATTAAACGAATTGGGAGATTAGTCAAGTGATTGATTCCTAGTCAATCCAATCGATTTGTTCTAATTCGGACAACAGAGAAGGAAAATACATAATAAAAAAAGCATTTCATTTAATTAAAAATCTATTGAATATATATATATATATATATCAATTGCTAGCCGTGCCCATGATTCTGGACGATTTTACCTTACTCGGGCTGGTATTCATTTTCATTCACATAGTCCTAAGATAATTTTGGTTAATAATAACAACAATGGTAAAATAATCCATCATATCAGGCATTATCGTGGGAAAGTGTTTTGGGATTTCACAGTTTCGTTGAACATTCAAGTATCAACAACAAGCATGATGCTTATCCACTACAGAAGACAACAATTGGCACTCAAACAACAAACAGAACTACCTCTATAGAACGATGGCCATCCGAACCACCAACCGTAGTAACACTACCTACTGCAAATAGTGTGACAAGTTACCAGCCAATAACCCAAAACATATGAAGGAAACAAAGCAATTTCTCTCTGCTACACCATGTAACGGCACATCAGCTCTCGGGCATTCTCATCTGTGACACTTCAGAAGGTGGTCTCAGTGTGCAAACCATTTCTCTTGTTTTCCCAAAGTACACCTGTAACGTGTATTATTAACATACAGATAGATGATTAACATACGGATACCTGCAATTCACAAATACCCAAACCTTTCCCCGACCAAAGAACAAATAACAGAAAAGGAAAATAAAAAAAATTCAAATACAAGTATGCAGTTGAAGCTTGAATCCGATAATAAAAAAATTACCTGATCCAGTGAGTTCCTCAGCTTACTCTCCATTTCTTCAATCATCCTTCCCATGTTACAAAGATGTCCATCAGCAACTGATAGTCTCATACTCATCTAAAATATAAGGAAAAATAATTTAGGATTAAAACTAAAGAAAAAAAGATGACTCGAGCTAAAGGCAGGAAAGAATATTAGCATTGTTCATTACTCAAACAAAAACCGTGTAATTAAATCAATATTCAATCAGGGTGCATTGTTGATAACGTGGCTTGTCAAGAAACGCAAAAAGAAAAATAGCATACAATTATTAACTAAATGATGTAATTGCCAAAATACAACATGAGCTAATTCTGATTGAACATGCCTGACGTCTAATTGATCCAGATAAACTGAAAGTTCCAGATGACTCGTTATCTGTAGTCAGAGTCAGCATAACTGTGCTGGTTAAACGATAATTGGTGTTTTCTTCTTCCTCTGGTCCCACCTAAATTAACAAAAAAAAGGAGGGCTAAGAATCAATAACTGAAATAAACTTGCAAGAAAAGAATCAGAAGATTTAGACCTAAAGAGAGATGTTATAGTTCCTCATTGTATTAAAAATTGTCATACAGCTATATTTGTCAATGCTTAGTCTTCAATGGAATGACACTTTACCTCTATAACATGTATAGCATCCCATGCTCCTTCTTCTAAATATCCCCGTCTACCCTGCCCTGTCTTTGAGCCATCTTTAATCATGGAATTGAAAAAATATCACATCAGAAACAAGGTCAAAAGTGTGAGTAGTGCTTTCCATTAGAGTTTACTCAAATAATAGACCCACCTTTCTTTATTAAAAAGCAGGCTACGAAACCTTCATTGTCATCTTCCCACATGTACACTGATGAAATGCCTCCTTCATAATACCTATGACATTATCCATTAATGGTGCATGTTGTTTTAAAACAAAATAGCTAAATAATTGTATTCGGATAGACATCAAGAACACACAAAATTAGGTATTGAGTTACTAAGGACAAAAGGTTTCTTAATAAGACATCTAAAAACAGCACATAAGCTCTAAAGATGAGGTAAGTAAAGGACCTCACTGGTCACGATATATTGCAAATATGTCATTTGCTTCAACTTCCAGCTTCCGCAGTCTTAAAGAAGGGAGGGACCCATCTTCTAATAGTGGATGGTATTTATTTGACCAAGGTGATCTGTAGAGACATTGGGTCAAAAATAAGTTTAAACCGTGCCTAAATAGTAAACACGTTAAAAAGGAAAATTTGGGGGAACAATCCAGAGAAAGAAATAACAGATCTGCCTATAGCATAGGAACTTAACTGAACTACTTAGCAACACACAATTAAATATTTGTACTGGTCTCCATTTCCAGACCGAGTTTTCCATAAAATATTCTGCTATTTTTCTACTACACAGCCATATTCATCAAAAGGGCAGCAAATACATCCAATTGTCTTTTCCTTATATTAAAAAGCATAGAATTAACCATATACTATTCACGGAAGAAAATCCACTTCTTTCATTCCCCCTCTCCTTCTCTGATTCCAAACACAGCCAATTTTCTATATCTTTACATCGACATAAATAAAGTTAAATCCCTTTTAAAAGAAAAACGCAAATGTTTTACATTTAAATGCTATAGCAAACTAGGTTGAAGTATACTAGATGTAATATTCCTTCAGTACATGCTCCTAGCGATGATTCCAACAACAAAAAATGACTAAATAAAGGTCATACCTAATTTAGCTTCAAAGGAAACATAATCTACTCGATCAAGTAGAACCACACACAAAAAAAAAAATAAAAAAAATAAGAGAGAAACATGCTTGACAACACACACTAAGCATATTGAATCCAGCACAAAGCAGATATAGCGATGGTTACGAAAATTAACCTGTAAGAGTCTGCATCTCTGTTGTATTCACACAAAATGAACTCCTTCCCGCATTCCACATCGCACAGAACCTGCTTTTGTCATCAACAATTCATAAAAGAAGTTGGAAAAGCAAATCGCGACACAACATTCATCCTCCACCCAAAATTATCCTTAACCCTATTTAAAGAGAGAGTAATTATTGTAATTGAATTAAATGGGATAAAGATTGAAGAGAGAGAGAGAGACCTGGAGAGGCTGATCGACTTGAGAGAGGAGATCGGAGGAGTGGTGAGGCATAAGGCTGAGAAGTGCAGAGAGAGCGGTTTCTGTGTGTTTCGGCGGAATCCTCCGCATCAGTCCCATCGCAGCTTCCATCTCTCTCTCTCTCTCTCTCTTCTTTCAAATTCAGACCTTACACGACGCAAACATGCATATCACAGACCGCGACGCCAGTGAGGGACAATTCGTGTCAAGAGATTTTAAGTTTGTTTTCGCTTTCTTCTTTTTTTTTATCCGAATTTCCCTCCACCCCCTCCTCTCTCTTCCTTGCGCTCAAAAGAATATAATATTTAATTTCTTTCTAAATATTTATCTGGACAGAAAAATATAGTTTCCAATATTATTTGTTTAAGAAATACAATATACTAATAATACATATCTATTTTATATAATTAAATTTTAAAATTAAAAAATATATTCAAGAAAAAAAAAACTTTATTGACTTTAACTATTAGAAAAAAATGTTGAGGAAGTTGAATTAAGTGAAGAAAGTGTGTAAACTGGAATTTGAAAGTTGTGGTTGGAGATGGGTTCCAGTGATGATAATTATTGAAACAATGGTACTAATGGATTTCATTTTCAAATTGAATGAATAGTAGGGGACTGCGACCATGCCTACCCATACATATGATAACAAGCAGAGGGTCATGATTAATCCGCCATCAGCGAGAAAGAGGAATAAAAAGGGTTTAGTTGTTTCGGTGGTTCAACTTTTTGCCACATGCTCATTGCCAGATTAGGAGTTAGCTTCAAGGCACCCAACATTGGAGACATGGACAACCAAACTATTGGGAATTAGCTTTTGTCTGTTTTACTAAAGTCATCCCAACTCCATAATAAGCATTGAATTTTTCTTTTTCAACTCACAATTATGTCATTTTCCCTATCATATCATTTTCAATTCCCTTGGCAAACTATGACAAATGTGTCAAACTCATTAAGGGAAATCATATTCTGTGATTAGGGGACGTTAAATATGATAATTTATTTGAGTTCATCGCGTTAGATGGTCTATTTAGTTACCCAATGTTGATTTGTTACAGTAAAAGTTAGTAGAACTCCATAGTTAAGAGATTCAAATTATGGATTTACCACTCAGAACGAGGACATTTTGCCTAACCACCACCACCACCCAACCGAAGGTTAAAATCTGACAGTTGTATCTGTGAAGATGCCGGGTCAAATTAAAAAAACGGATACAGTGTTTAAAATGCATCAGAAAAAACTTATTTACAATTTACTTGTTTTAAATCATAAATATTTTTGTATAACATTAGTTTTATAAGATAATTTATCGATTTGATCTAACTTCTTCTATTACTTTTGGAATCTTGGCAAAAAAAACCCATCTTCCCCATACTTGTCAATAATATCTACAATAACATCATTTTTACCTACAATGAGTTTCTTACGTTTTCCACACCATTGTAAGCCTCTGTTGTTGAAGGATTGACAGCACTAAAGAGTAATGTTGATAGATCTGGCTTTTCATCATAGATCTTTCTTCCCTTTTCAAAATCTCTTTCTTTACAAAGCTTTGGAATAAATGAGCACATCATAAAGTGTATATCACCTCTCGTTGGATTCATTTTCATTTTCTCAAACATATGCGTGATTTACCCTTTCAACCTCACAAAGAATACCAATTAAATAGTAATAAAACTTATGGTTCGACATTAAACTAATTTTCAAGGACACGTTTACATGAAAATTTTATTTACGGACATGTGTCACTACCTCAATCTTATCTTTCAAGAATTAATTGGATATTTACTCATAAAATAACCTTATCTTCCAACCCAATTGTCCACACCACTCCCCTACCCTTGAACACACCTACCCAAATCAAATTCCATAAATAGTAACCTCATTACAAAAGGAAATATCAACCACAACACCCATTAGACCATTAAACACAAATGAAGTTAGACATATATCGCCATGAAAATAACATCGAAAATTGTACAATTATAACAAAATCATGAAAGTAGAGAGAAAAAAAAATTATAACATAACTTATAACCAGAGAATGTGAAATTTAAAATGCTTAACTTGCAAATAAAACTTCCATAACATGAACACATCAATTGAGAAAAAAAATAAGTGTTTCTCTAACATCAAATAATGACACTAAAATATCTAATAAAAAAACTAGGTATTGGAAAAACTAGATCATACTATAAGAGAGAATTCTATTACTCCAATAGTCCTTATTTTTAGACTTAACTAAATTGGACTTCATGTGTTATCACTTATGTTAGAAAAAAAATTTCTTCTTTAATACATCACTCATTCATTAAATAGACTAATATGCAAACAAAAATAATATTAAAAATCTATTTACATGAAATATTAGATTAAAAACCTATTAATAATTGTTTCAGTCTTTCGTGGATCAAATTTGATATTTACTCTTTAATAAAATAAGTTCATCTACCAAATTTAGTAGAATTGAAAAAACAAAAGGCAAGGAAATCCATGCGGGATTTTAAAATTGAAACATCAATCAAATGAAAAATACTTTAGAAAAGATAGCATTAAATAGAGAAAAATTAATTAAAATTTACTTACATTTTGATTAATCTTATAAGATTTTTTTACTTACATTGAGTCTGACAAATATACCTCAATACACGAGTCTAAGTTCTAACCATACATATCAATATTTATTAAAAATAACAAATTTACATATTGACTGGAAAGAAGAAGAAAAATCTTTAAAGTGGTTTTTTCTTTTAAAAATGGTACCATATCAAACATTTTCCTTTGACCTTAAAGTCAATAAAAAATTATCACTTAAGAATCCAAACCATGTTGAAGGTCTGTGTTTGGAAAATTTGGTCCCACTAAAATGAACAAAGATAGACTAAGGAAATCGATAGTTGACACAGATATGTATTTGTTATGCATACAACTATTTATTTTCTCATTAATAGTTCAGATTATTTACTCTATCCTCTAACCAAGAATAAAACAAACAAGTGAATTTCCAAAAATTTTGGATGATCCATTACGTGTCTGGAAAAACGTAAAAAAATTACTCAGCCGTGCAAATATACCTTGTTAATTTTGCCATGTTTGGTAAAATTGTGCGGAATCGATTCAGCATTCCAAATCATGGTTTTGATGGAAGCACGCTTTTACTTTTGCAGTGGAAAAAATGCCAGTAGTGCATGCAAGGACAAAAATAATCCCATAATTTAATATTACAATTACCTTAATAGTCTATAGATACCCTTTATTGACAATTTACACATCTAAAAATTATTTTTACCCAATTACTAAATAACATTATACTAAAATTACCAAAGTACTAAATTAACCAAAAATTAATTTTACAAAATTAAAATCATACAAAATCAAGTATGCAAATGCTCACCCAAACACATTATATAACGGAGTTGACCAACGAGATCCTCATGCAATTGTGTTGAGTTTGGCACGGCGTTCTTCATATGATGCTAGATTTAATTAAACAAAAACAAGAAAGCAGCCAGATCAGAGTAGCCCAGAAGTATATTTTGTGAAAATAATTTGGTATGGCGCTTGGAAGAAAACACATCATTCATATTCCATCTATAGCATGCATTTAAGTAAATTTTAAATAATTATAAAAAATATTGCAGGATACAGAACTCACGCTCAGTTGGACGTGACATAAGAGGGACATGGGAAACTTTTTTCTTGGTTCCCTGAAAAGGAAGCAAGCTTTGATCTGGAAAATGAATGGTTATACATAAGCATAATAGATCACGGAATCACGACAAATAAAAGTAAGCAGAGTAATTGGAAGTAATTTGCTAACGCATTTGCAGCACCATTTGATAGAGGCACACAGTTAAGAAGAGCTTCGTGAAAGATTGTAGCTTGAAGCTGGAAAATTTGACATTCATTCACCAAGTGTAACCGCAACGCATCTCCAGCATCTAGATATGCAATCAATTAAATAAATTCAAGCAAAGAAGAAAAATATTGGAATTTGGATGCAACCAAAGTTTGTAGCGTTAATATGTTAACTAACTAGTATAAGATCTGCAAAAAGGAATCCAACCAACCAATACTCAAAAGTCTTACAAATCAGAAATACCTGTTGAACACATAAACTTAATGTCATCAAATTCGCAGCACTGAAGAACCAAAGGAACCTCTGAAGCCATGATATACTGGGGTTTCCTTACGATCCTAGTAGTGTCCAGTAGCATATCAATCACCTTCAAATTTAAGCATGAAAACTCGTTATCTTAAACTGCAAAAATAAGAAATCCATATGTAGAGATGAATTGTCCTTAGGATTTAATATTGCACTGCAACGCTAACACAAACATAGATATCTATATTAAACAGACAAGGTCACTCTGAGGAGCAGAGGTTAACAACGAGTACATTTTTTTTCCACACCCATGTTTTAAAATAATACTAAAACCCAAATTCATACATACTTCAATATCAGTACCTTTACTCACTGCCTATAAAGCCATATCCAGATCCATCACCCATATTTTAGCTATAACTTGTCCCTCATTAGTTTGACAAACCAATAAAACACATTAATGTTATTATAAAACATATTAATTATGGAAAACTAATAAAATAGAGCATTAAGGTAAAATATACAACGTAATTGAAGAAAATATTCGAAGACGTTTGAGAGGACTATTAAAACCTCAATTAAGACATAAAGATGATAAAAACAATTATGATGTACGACTGTAACAGACACTTTATTATGGCAACATTTTCGTATATGCCAGATAAGAGAGAACACTTCCATATGGTGAGCATTGCCTCAATTAAGCCAACAAAACTTTTATTATTAAAACAAATAAATTAATATTAACACCATATTCTTAGTGATCCCATATAAATACATGCAATCTACACATACCACAACATCAATCCTGTTGTCTACTTTCTGCAGATAAGTGTAGCAATCAAACAAAATCATGTGATTGTGTTGTGCAAAACTTCTCCCCTTGAATATGAATGTTGGGGTAAAAAGGTTGGTGCTCAAAGAATGTCACATCCATTGTATGCTAAAATTTTATAGTTGATGGAGAGTAACAAAACTTGTATCCCGTTCAGTGAGATGAGTATCCAAGAAAGATACATTTGATGGATTTGGGATCAAGTTTGCTAAGGAGAAGGTTTAGATTCTGGACAAAGGCTGAACATCCAAACACTTTCAAGGGAATTTACATTGTGGCCATTAAGAGTGATCACGTCAACTCTAAAACATGTCAATGTTTGCTTTCCACCACCTCATTTAGTTGTGGGGTGTCCACGAGTGAACTCTGATGCTCAATTCCATGTTTCTAAACGTAGGTGTTCAATATGAAATGGTAGTATTTGTGATCATTATCCATTCTCAGCACCTTGGTGCTTATTTGAAATTGTGTTTGCAAATATTCATCAAACTACCTATTTGTCCTTCATGAAAAGACCCAAGAGACTCAAGAGTTCTCTCTTATCCATTGGCTTAATGGAGGTCATGACTCAAATGGTCATCCACGGAAGAAATAAACCATCTAGAGACAATAATGCTGTTGATCCTTGATATACCCCACACGTCACTACAAATGAAGGAGAATTGTTGAGAAGACTTATAGATTGAGAGGGATAAGTCTTGTGGGGTATGCATGGTTGCATTGAAAATTCCTTAACATTTTTGAAAAAAGAAGGTAACAATTTTTCCAAGTACTTGAAATTGTACTCAAATCAACAATATCACAATATTACCAAATCTTCACTGTTGGAAATCTTAGAATAAGGGTTTGGAGACCCAACCCAACTCGATCTTATGGCTAATAAGATTATTTCCAATTCACGTTAGCCACAATTATTTAGGCTTACAAATATTAGAGTTATTTTTTCAAAGTCTTTGGTTAGCTATTTTTGCCAACATTTTTACTAATGTTAGTAGAAAAATTTTCCCAACTGATAATGGTCACAAACAATCCTAACCAAGTTACGCAAAACGATCTGTGGACATGAGAAAAAAAATTGACCAACTTCTGAAAAAATTAACGTTGGAGACTTCAGTTGAAAAAATGATGTCAAGCTGATGACACATCAATGAAGATGAAACCAAAGAGAGAATATGAAGAAAGAAAAAAAGACAGAGATTTGAGAGAGAAGAGAGTATGAAGGATTTCAAATTCTAGTATTTTGGATGAAATTTGAAATAATCTGATTTTAAGTAATCAAATTACTCTCATAAGTTCCTAGAATTTCAACTTTTTTAAGATTGTAAACAACATTTTTTGTTATAAACATTTTAAATTCATTATAAAACTTAATTAACTACCCTCTCTCATTCAAATACACTATAAGACAGTGATAGGGAGAACATGCCCTTTGGTTGAGCTGGTATGTAGCCCACAGTCTCCCCCTTGGGCACTCTAGTTTTTCTACGGTGTGACTGGCACTCTGGTCAGGGATGGACTAGATCGAACTTTGATACCATATTGAAAATGTGATTGAATTTCACATGGAACTGGTACAATGAGGGTAAATAAATAGAGATACAAGTCCGATTCTGTGCACTGATTTGGACCTGAGAATGTGAAGAAAATACTCTACACCTATTTAGACCCAAGAATGGGTAGAAAATATTCTGTACTGATTTAGACCTAAGAATTAGAGGAGAAGGAATTCTATATTGATTTGGACCAATAAATGCTGTCCCTAAAAAAGGAAAAAAAAAAGAAACAGATCCTAACTCTAGTTTTACACAACAGAATTACATGATTTTGTTTGATTGCCACATTCATCTACAATAATGTTAGAAGAACCAAGATTCATTATTGTGGCAATAAAACAAAATTATCTACACATTTAAATCCTATGGAACCAATAAAAAACAACAAAAGATTTCAAAATTATTTATACGAGAGGGTGTCAAGTACCCACATTTGGAGATTCAAAACCTTTGCCAACCATGAATAGAACAGCTACCATACAGCGAACCTGATGCCATAGAAAAGCACTACCTTTTATTTTAATCACCCAAAGTTGATTACCATTGTACCTGCAGGTAAATGGGGAAAAAGATTGACTTCAATAACAAAACCTTGCTAATTTTCCACTAATCTTAGCTTCAAAAAATAAATTGAATATTAAGAAAAGCTAACACTAGTGGTGCACATTTGTAACATCCAATTTACATAATTTTTTTAAGTGTTAGTTTCCTACATACTTCTTGCCAGTAAAAATGCACCCACAGAAACACAAGGATGAGGGTAAGAAAAATGTCTACCAATCTTAACCTCACATCCGTAGGAGAAATCTCAAACAATGTGATGTGCCGCCTGTAGTTGTGCACATTTGCAGCATCCATTTTACAGAAGTTTCTAAAGTCATGTGTTCCTATAAGTTTGTTTCCAGCACTCTCCATGGCCTAATGGGACATGAATCAATGACAAGTGTTACAGGTCACATGCTTCTAAAATCTTCGAAATGATTAGAAACAAAAAGGCGAAAAGAAAAGTAAAACAAGGCTCAAGAGAAATTATAGAACTGCGTAGCAAAATTGATTTCCTACCGGGATGTTCAATTTTTCTTTCCAAAAGAAATATTTATACTCCCTGCTTAAGCAACTGAACCTGACAAAGCAAACATGGAAGAAGATAATGAAATAGAATAATTCAAGATATGAAGCTTCATGAAGTAAAGAGTTAAATTATTTTTTGCAAGATCTTCACAATATGAAGGTTAGTGTCACTAAATAAAGACAATTCAGCTTGCATCACAATCCTACCCCGTCTGTATCAACTTACGATGTAAAGTGAAATGACAAATTCTCCATTTCTGATCAAACTGAAATACATAATCCACTTGCTCGTGAAAGGAAAAATCTATAATGAGCCGTGTTCAAAGTGTTTTTTTGGTCTGGCTGCCCCGTACAAGATCATAAGCTTTTGAAAACAATTGCTTATGAAAATAACTATATTAACCACCACAAAGTTCAACCCTCCTCCCTCCAAAATGGAAACTCTAACTCACTAATATTATAGTTACAAATCACTAAAATAATCTTCAGTTGCACTAGGCTGGTTTGTAACATCTACTGAAATAACACAAGTAAAATTGTGCATGTCTGGTTGAGCCCATCTAAATATATAATAAAACTGCCCAAACAATAGGACAAGTGTCAATCTCTGCTTTAATTTTCCCCACCTACTCTTATTTTTTAGGTTTATTATAATATTTGAATTAAAATTGTTTTCTTTTATTTTTGCCCACTGTGCTTATGCACGGGATCAGTAATCTAATTTTGAGAAAACATTTTTTTACAGCATAAGCATGTGGATATTAACTTTAGCATCCATTCCCATACCTTATGAGTTACTTAGATACCAATACTCAAACTGATTACCTTCATTTTAGTTAAATAAAGTGTTATTTCATAACTTACTTCTAAAACATAACAATAAAACATTTATCTAAATTTAAATTCCACATAATAAATTAATCAGAAAACATAACATACGTCCATTGTTTTTAAGTTTCAACAAACAAAATAATTCAAAAAATTCAAAAACCAGCAAAAGAAAGTTATAAAAGAAATAACTAATAACTATTGAAGGCAAAGTTTTAAAGAATACACACAAACCTTGCATGGAAATCAACAGGAGCAGGACACCAGCCTAAAATTCGAATGTCATGTGGAAGGACTCGATTTAGCACCCGAACATAATCTATTTCCCCTTCTACATAAAAAAGGTTGGTCAGTGGTCAGTACTAACATAATTCCCATATAATAAAATTTAAGAAACCTCTGATTTGACATTTTCAATTCATAATAGTAAGATAGAAGACCATCAATCATAGATCTCTACAACCTGCCCTACTTATTGTCAGGTCGTAAAACCTCAGAACTAATACAAGAATAAATAAGGATTCAAATATCATGAAAAACTCAACTTTCCTTGCATCACTGAATTAACCTCCTCCTACTGGGGAAGAAAAAAAGAAGACTATTATGTAAGCTCAATTAGGAGGATTTGTGTCAGAATTATAATTTCAAAGAGAAGGACTTCCCTATTCATGTAGTAGAATTCAGAATAAGTAATTAGTGTTATCTATAAATTTAACCTTTCATAGAAGAGAAAAAAGAATGCAGGAAATAAAATCCAGTCATCAATACAGCAACACAAACTAAACTTGATTGTATACAGATTTATACTGTTTGGTTCTAGAATCTAGACCCAGCACTTGAGTTCTAGTTCTAAATTTATTATATAAAATTTTGGAGGCAAATTAAGAAATTAATTATTAATGGCAATATCACATTCAGTAGTACAAATCTAATTTCACAGCATTAACTCGTTTCATTGATTAAATGTGACTCTGATATAAACTGAAAATTCTGAGCATAAAGAAAGGGAGAAAAGGCTCCTGACAATTAAACCACTGGAAATAGAACATTTGAAGCAAAGAAAAAGAAAATAAGACTGTCATACAGGTGTGTGCAGTCTACCCTCAAAACCTACACTATCACACTACTCACATGCCTCCATTGAGTTATCCTTTTCTCTCTCCACTAACAGAATCCTCCACTACCATGCCTATAATATCATTCGTTTTTCTTCTCAAACTTGCAGGCCCTTCCATTAAGTTCACCCTCCTTTCTTTTCTTATATTACCCATGTGTCAATGCTCTACCAGATTCACTTTATGATGTAAAAGTGAACAAACAAAGAAAATCAAATGAGATTAAGTCCCCTAAAAAATTATGAAAATCAGAAGCAACAAAGAAGTTTAGTTTTTTAAAAATTATTCTACTAACCATGTTTCTCATCCAAAACTTCTCCAGAACTTCCATTATTTATTGCAGATAACTTGAGGTTTGATCTTAGGAAAAGAGCAATCACCTGCTTCAAGAAATCGCCATCATCAGAACCAATTAAACAATGAACTAACAGATTATATGAAGTTTCAGTTATCAACTGTAAAGTAGAGGAAAATAACAATTAGAAATTTGGGACTGACATTTAACCTACCCACGTAAATTGACCTCATACAATGAAATACAACAACAAAAGTGTTATCTCATTAGGTAAGGTCATCTACACAGATCAAACAACACCATTAAGCTTGGTTAAAGGCCAAATCTTAAGAGATATTGTTTATCATGAGATCCCTCTAAACAAATTTCTCAAATGTCCTTCTTGGTCTCCCTCTCCCTTTCTTCCAACTTCCTCATACAACAAAACAACCTTGTGATTGTTTTACTATCAACAGTTTCTAAACAATAAAATATTAAGGATTGTGCAACACTTTTAACGTTGTTTTCAGGTTTATTGTTTTAGTTAGATGAAAACAATCTCCCAGAGACAGGAAGAATATATATCCTCCAAACCATAATGTTTAGGAGGCCCCAAATTAAGGGTTTAAACAACTGCCTCCAATTTAGGTTTAGTTGGACCTAACTAAACTCTACATGTGACTAGTAAGGAGAGGACTACCTATGATTTATAAGGCCTGTAATGGTTATCTCTATTTGATGTGGGATCTCTACAATAGGCATAAATATTTCTTTTTCATTTCAAACCCAAAATAGCACATCCACACCTACTTGTAGATAAATTCGTATTTGGTCAATGAAGCTGCAACATACTATTAGTGCCATAGAATTACTATTCATCTTACTGAGAAATTCTGTCCAGACTCAAGACTTAAAACCTTAAGTGTAGATTTCCATAGGGGTTATTTAAGGATAATTTGTCATGGTTTGGGGACACAGTGAGAAATTGGATAAATAATCTACACATATACACCCAAGAAGAATCAAGGCTCCAAATTCCTTTTATCATTAAAGAATACAGGTGAATTGAGTCTAGCAACAATAACAGAAACTCCAATTTTCAGTTACTTGTCTTAATCCAGGTTTCAAGAAAAATAAAGGTCCCAAGAAATAATGAAACCTTGCAGGTGATATAGTGGAAGGGAATAAAGTCAATTGAGAGTCAGCAAATTATAAATCCCCATACATAGCTCTTACCCAAAGATAGAGAGTTCCGATGTTAATTATAATGTATTAACTTGTTTAGCCCTCAATATATCTATTGTGGCACCCGACAAAAGAACCTTATCTTTTCTACCAATGCATTTTCCATATAGGTCTTTACTATTAAGAAGCCTGATGATTGTTGTTGGGGGGTATCTTAATACAAAAATACAAAAGATCAACTTGTCATATTATCTTTTCTTAATCAAGTTATGTATTTCTATTCTTTTACTCTTCCATGCCTCAACTTACTTGTCCAACAGAGGAAACCCCTTTATCAGTTCTACCACATCTTGAATACTGCGACTCCTTCTTATCCCCAACCAATAGCCGTGTTTTCTCAAAAGCTTTAAAAAGTTCAAACTGCAAGAAAAATGACAAATGATAAATAGACAGAGGCATTCACATACAATATCATGTAATGGTTTTACAAAATTATACCCACATTTGATAACCAGAATACTTCATCCAGAACAAATAATAATTTGCGATTACATTGAAAATTCTGCTTCATGGTTTTCATGATCAATTTATGCAGATTAAAATTTATTGCCTTGTGTTTTTGAAAAACAAACCTCGACAGTTGGTTGCATTTGTGCCTCAGACGCAAAACCATAAAACCTGTATTTAAGAGGTAGTCAGAAGACCTTGATATTAATTATAATGTTGAATTTAGTCCAATGTAGACCAAAAGTGTAAAGAACCAAAATACCAAAATGATAAGGGATAAAAAAACAGAAAGAAAAAAAAAGGCTTTAATTCAACTATGGAACTTCAGATTATTAAGTATCTATCAAATGTCACCTGCAAAGGAAGCTCTAAATATATATAAGCACAGAGTAAGATAGAAATCTATAATTGAGTGATTGTGGAATGAACTTGAAATACTAAATTTTATTTTATTTTGTGTGTTTGCATTAAAGAAATAATTTACATGAAATGTGCTCTGTCTTTTCAATATAGATCAGCATCTCAGCAGAAATTGATAAGATGGAAAACAACAACAAATCCTTTCCCAGTTCTAACTGCGGGCGAGGGGGTGAGTGGGGGAGAGATATAGGCTGTGAGATGAAAGGCTTGACTCTCAACCTCTGGATAACTAAGAGAGTAGCTATGAGTAAAATTGTTAAGACAGAAAATGAAAGGCAATATTACAGTGATAGTATATACCTTTTTCCAAAGTACATGACTTTTAAAGCTACATATCTCTTGCTGCGATGACTCATAAAACTTGTGTCATAACCTGTTTCACGATGTAAAAGCTAATTTAATTTGTAGATCCGTTTACAAAACTGATAGAAGCTACAACAAAGAAAGGAAACACATGTACACAGGTAAAAAAGAATTTAAAATAAAAGACCATTGCAACTGAAGAACAGAAACAAGGTATACATGTAAAACAACAATGAAATCAAGAAGTTGAGACGATCATCAAACACAGTACAGAGTTTGTACTGAAGAACATAAAGTGGAGCTTATAACTTCAATTTTAATATAATTTTGACAAAAAAAATAATGGGCAGAGAGAGAAATTTATCATGATATTATTTATTAAAAAATACTTTCTCTTAGCACCCATGTCACAGGTGCCACAGCTACTCCCCTAAAGAAAGTATCCAGAACAGAACCTGGCTTTTTTTCCTCTATCTTCTTTTCAAATTTCATGTTGCCTTCTTTTGATTCCCTGCCTTTCCCCTCAGGGCCATGTAATTTTTTATCCACCTGCATCAAAGATCCAAACAAATTTCATTGAGGAATGCAGCTTCCTCCCCTGCCTCTTTGTTTTTCATGGTTAACTTTTCCAGGCTAATTGTACTCCATATTGCCAAAAGATAAAACACAACCAAAAATGCAAACAAAACTATGAAATAGACTACCAGCTAACCTCATGACTGTGGCAATCAGCAAGTTGAGCTAACAGCTTTGCATTCTCAATTTCTAATTCCTGAATGTATGAAACACAAATCAGTAGGAAAAACCACGTCAAATATACAATGCAAGCGAAAACCACTTAAACCTAACAAAACACTGTGACTGGTTTTCCTATTCAAGATTATCTCTGTTTCCGGAAACAAACAAACAAACAAACAACAAAAAGCAATTTAGGATATATAATTGCAGAAACGCAGACCGAATAGCAGAAACGAAAAAAATTTCTATTGGCTAAGAAAGAAAAACATGAAAAATTAGCAGAAATTGAATGGAAATACCTTGACCCTGGCTTGCAAGCTGACTATGAGTTCTGCATCGCTCGGTTGAGTCGCCATGGTCAAGACACGAACAAACACTATACCGCAGTTCGGTGAAGTTTTTCAAATATCAAATTGGTGTTACATATTAACTTATTAATTACAGAGTTTCTTGTGGAATAATAATCGGATTAATTGAATCCTTTCTAGAAAAATAACCTACCATACCATTTGATTCGAGGTAATTAGGTTTTATTTAGTTTTGAGTTAATTGTCCAATTTCGCCTTACTTTAATGAAATTTTAAAAACTTGATAAAATGTGAAAAGAATTGAGATTAAGTTACAAAATGTGCAAAATAATAAAAGAAATGGAATAAAATATGCAATTCAGTCTTTAACTTTAATAAAAAAAAATTGAATAATTTTAATTTTAATTGATGGTAGTGAAGGTGAACTTTGAGATGCTGATCTAATTAAGATATCAAGGTTGATAAGGTTGATAGTGATGTTTGACATGTAAATTTTTATTAAATATATTAACAATTTTAATTATTAATAACTTACAATTAAATACGAATATATATTGGTATAAATATATATATATATATATATATATATTATTTTAATTGAATTATTAGGGGAATTGTGATAATGAGAACTCTACTATGAAGTCCAATGCATAATTTTTTTGAACTTATAATTCCTTACTTTTATAAAATTTGAAAACTTAGAAACATCTTGATTTAAGAACTGGAAGCTATCAAAATACTTATTTATCATTTTTAATTTTTGGAACATTATGAAATTTAATATAAAACAACTTTATCTAATATTCTATAAATTTAAGATTACTTGGTTAACTTTTCTTTCAAAAAAAAATAATGCAAGATATAAAATATTGACATGTATGTTTTAATTTATTGTTGATAGTCTAAATTCTACAAGTTATGTTTTTTAAGCATTAATATACTTTTAAGCTTTAATCTTTCTCAACTTTTTGAAAGAGTGTTCATAAGCATTACTTTTATAAAGCTTAATATTGTTAGTTAAATATAATAATTTGGTTGAATTTTTTTTTCCAGCCTATTGTACTTTAACAATGTACTTTTTTTGCCTTTTCATATATTTTTAAAAAATTATTTTTTTAGTTTTCTTCTAAATTTAAATATTAATTTATTCTAATATAAATTTCAATATGTTTCCAAAAAAATATTATTTTTAATCGTCTATCTTTTAACAAAAAATGTGTTTTTCTGTTTTATGTTTTCAAACTTTTAATTTTTAAAATATTTCATATATTTTTAAATTTTTCTTCACATTCTATTTTGTCATAAACATTGTTGTTCTTTTAAACCTTTGTCCTTTTAAAATTTTTTTAAAAAAAAAATTAGCAACTTTAACTAGTAATTTTACAACATTACTTTTCATTTTTCTATATATTTTCAACTCTTATTATTTCCAACTTTTTAGTTTTTAATATATTTTTAATTATTTAATATGTATATTAAATTCATCCTTTTTTTTTAATTTCCATTAAAATTACTCACATTTTTTAAATCAAATTAAAAAAAAGGATAATTAGTGTGTTTTTCCTTTCCTAGATAATCATTAAATATCTAGTTGTTCTATGCAATGTATTAATATTTTGTAAATTATAGTTAAAAAACAAAAAAATATCTAATCTTATTTTTCACTCTTTCACATTTATATGCACACCTTTCTTCTTCTTTCACTAATTTTTTTTTTAAAAAAAATAGATAAAAATGCTTTTAGGAATCACTATGGCAACTTAACATTTCAAATATATTCGCACCTCAAGTAACAACAATCACCTGTCATTACATGAAAAAAATATTATTAAAAAAATACAAAAATATGGGGATTATATATTAACAAAAATTATACATAGTAGACTATATTTCCCTAAGTTCTGGTTTTTTTTATCTTCATCTATTCAAACATTGTCTTTTCTAAAAAAAATCTAAATTTTTATTGTTCTTGCGGTATCTTACTTAAATAATTTTAGAATTTTGGATGTCTTACCTTAGATTGTATTCATGGAGAAAATGTGTAAGTTTCATATAAAACTTGTTTAATACGAAATTTTCAAAATATATTAATAGATATTTTTTCATGAACAAATTAGATATGTGTATGCATGTATGTATATATTGAAGTGATGATAAACTAATTGGCCTATGAATTTTATTTCTAAAATGAACTTGTATAGATAGTTGTGGTGTTATGATAAAATTTTCTTGATAGGTTAGTGTTGTGATTTTTACTTGTGTGATAATTTGTTATTTGTCTACACGAAGAGACGCATGTGTAAATCCTGAAACTGATAAATTTATACAGATATTTTGTAACCATTTTCTACAAATTTTGAAAACTTATAAAGTTGTAAAATTTTAAACTATTATTGATGTTTGATAACACCTACAATTAAAGATAAGTATTTAATTTACTATTTTTTTGTAAATTTTTTTTTTTTAAGTTTTGTAAAATTATGAATTGATTTGTGGTTTCTGATAGTTAAGAGTTTAGATTAAAAATATAGTTTTGTAATCCGTTTTAAAATATAATTGTAATTTTTGAACTTTTTTTAAAAAAATTGTGTGAAATATATTACATATATTTATGTTATTATTACTATTAAATTAAAAAATAATTAAATCAAATACATTATGGACATTATATCACTGTTAAAACAATTAAACTAGTAAAACATATTTTTAAATTTGTATATCAATAGCAGAAATTGAAACCCACACTTTCAATGAATTGAAACCTAACGTTTCACCTCCCAACATTTATTAAGAGAATCCACTGGATTTGAATAAAAAAAATTATCTCACATTTTCACATTCTAAAATTTATTAAGATAGACAATTGGAATTGAATAAAAAAAATTAAATTCACCCTTACCTTTAAATTGGTATAACAAGAGTATTTTTTTTATATTAAGTTAACCAATAATGCCAAATAGATAAACAAAAATAATATGAATACAACATGTAAATTATGTGTGCCCACGTAACTAATCCATAAGCGGGAATACAGGCGCCCGCATTTTTATTTTTTTATTTATATATATATATATATTTATGTTTAATATTAAAATTTATTATTTGTACATTTATCTTAACAATATAAATTTATAGTATATTATAAATAAAAAATGACATTATCATTATTATGTAAAATTATTATACTTTGTGTGAATTGGCTTAACCAATGGGAGTAATTGATAAGAAAAATTATTCTAAGTGTTTTATTCTTTACAAATTTTATTTCCTAAGAATGTCACACACATTAACCACTCTTGCAATTCATAACCGTTCATCTTCTCCAGTATTTCCACTAATATTTTTCTTTCTCTCAAATTTGAAGAGACATTTTTCTTTCTATGCAACTGTTTGAAAAGTAACCAAATGTATATTAATTAAATATGTTTAAAATAATTAAATAATTATATTTTTTATCACAATAAATCAAATGTAATATTATTTTAATAATGTGATTCTTAATGAGTAAAGAAATTGAAGTTATTAATTTATAAAA